>Ga0080064_1001175_pt1 | contig 56465 bp, 52 predicted proteins | sample Subgrocontami54m_FD_69260 | JGI IMG/M metagenome (GOLD analysis project Ga0080064, IMG submission 69260) | Subsurface groundwater microbial communities from S. Glens Falls, New York, USA - GMW46 contaminated, 5.4 m (SPADES assembly) (version 2) ...
AGGCGGGCGAACACGTCGGCCATCTCTTCGGCTGCGATTGGCATGCCGATCACCTTCTGCGCGCGCGCAATTCGCATGCGAACCGGGTTGCGCTCCGGTAGCCGCGCCACCGTGTCGTCGATCGGGCCGGGCTCGCCGCCGCAGATCTCCAGCACGAGGCGCGTGATGTACTCGATGTGCTCGACGGTGGTGGCGAAATCGACGCCGCGCTCGAAGCGGTGCCCCGCGTCGGTCGTGAAACCGAATCGCCGGGAACGTCCGGCCACCGCCTGCGGCCACCAGAACGCGGCCTCGATGTAGATCGCGCGCGTGTCCAGGGTCACCGCGGTCGGCTCGCCTCCCATGATTCCGGCCAGCGCCTCCACCCCGCGGTCGTCCGCGATCACACCGACCGAGCCATCGACGGCGACCGTCTGCCCGTTGAGCAGCTCTGCGGTTTCGCCCGCACGGCCCCAGCGCACTTCGAGTCCGCCGGCGACCTTGTCGCGGTCGAAAATGTGCGAGGGACGCCCAAGTTCCAGCATGACGTAGTTCGAAATGTCCACCAGCGCAGAAATCGGCCGCTGTCCCGCGCGCTCCAGGCGCCGCTTCATCCACGCGGGCGTTTCGGCGCGCGCGTTCACGCCGCGCACGATGCGCCCGGAAAAGCGTCCGCAAAGATCCGGCGCAACGATCCGAACCGGCAGTCTCTCCTCGATGCGTGCCGCCACCGGGGCAAACGGCGGCGCAGCCAGCGGTGCGCGCGTCAGCGCCGCGACTTCGCGCGCAACTCCGAGCACCGACAGGCAGTCGGCGCGGTTCGGCGTCAGTTTGATGTCGAACACGCGCTCTTCGAGCTCGAGCGCGCTGCGGATGTCCGTTCCGACCGGCGTATCGCCCGCGATCTCCAGCAGGCCGCCGTGATCCTCCGACAGACCCAGTTCGCGCGCGGAACACAGCATGCCGCGGCTCTCCACGCCCCGCACCTTCGCCAGTGCGATTTCGAGCCCGCCGGGAAGTTTCGCGCCCACCTGCGCGAATGGAACCTTCATTCCGGCGCGCACGTTGGGCGCGCCGCAGACCACCTGCACCTTGCCCTGCCCAGAATCGACCGTGCACCGCGTGAGTTTGTCCGCGCCCGGATGCCGCTCTACAGCGATCACCTGTGCCGCGACCACGCCGCTGAAGGCCGGCGCCACGGGCGCGCAGGATTCCACTTCGAGTCCGGCCATGGTGAGCGCATGCGCAAGCGACTCGGCATCGAGCGCCGGATCGCAGAAACTGCGCAGCCAGTATTCCGGAACGATCATGCGAACTGCCGCAGGAAACGAAGATCGCCGTCGAAAAACAGGCGCAGGTCGTCGATCCCGTAGCGGAGCATCGTCAGCCGCTCGAGCCCCGCGCCGAACGCAAATCCCATGTACCGCTCCGGATCGAGGCCGAAATTGCGCACCACCGCGGGGTGCACCTGCCCCGACCCCGAAATCTCCAGCCAGTTCCCCTTCAACGGACCGCTGTCGAACTTCATGTCGATCTCGGCCGAGGGCTCGGTGAACGGGAAGTACGACGGGCGAAAGCGCACCTCGATGTCGTCGCTTTCGAAAAACCGGCGCATGAAGTCCGCGAACACGCCCTTCAGGTCGGCGAAGCTCACGCCCTCGTCGATCCACAGACCTTCCACCTGGTGGAACATCGGCGAATGCGTGGCGTCGGAATCGACGCGATAGGTCCGCCCCGGCGCAATCACCTTGATCGGAGGGCGGTGCGTGCGCGCGTAGCGCACCTGCATCGGACTGGTGTGCGTCCTCAGCAGCAGTGGCAGTCCCTTCGCGTCCTTCAGGTCGACGTAGAACGTGTCCTGCATCGAGCGCGCAGGATGATTTTCCGGATTGTTGAGCGCCGTGAAGTTGTGCCAGTCGGTCTCGATTTCAGGCCCGTCGGCGACGTCGAAACCGATTGAGCGGAAAATCTGCTCGACCCGCGCCCAGGTGCGCGCAATCGGGTGGATTCCGCCTCGGCCGCGCCCGCGGCCAGGCAGCGTTACGTCGAGCGCCTCCTCGGCAAGCCGCGCCTCCATGCGCGCATCCGCCAGCGCGGCGCGCCGATCCTCCAGCGCCTGCTCGAGGCGCGCCTTGGCGGAATTGATCGCCGCACCGGCGCTGCGGCGCGCATCCGGCGCGAGCACGGCCAGCGATTTCAGCAGCGCCGTGAGTTCGCCGCTCTTGCCGAGAAAGCGCGCCTTGGCGTTTTCGAGCGCAGCCGGATCCTGCGCCGCGGCGAACTCGCCCAGTGCACGCGCTACGATTTTTTCGACGTCCTGCATGTGCAAAGCTCCGCCGGCACTCCCGCCCCGCGGCTGCGGAGCGGGACCGTGGTGGTTCAGTGCGCGATGCTCGCCTTGACCTGGTTCGCGATGCGCGCGAACGCGGGCTTGTCCTGCACCGCGAGGTCCGCGAGGACCTTGCGGTCGATTTCGATGTGTGCGCGCTTGAGTCCTGCCATGAATGCGCTGTAGCTCATGCCCAGTTCGCGCACCGCGGCGTTGATGCGTGCGATCCACAATCCGCGGAACTGGCGCTTGCGCTGGCGGCGGTCGCGGTAGGCGTACTGCCCCGCCTTCATCACCGCCTGTTTGGCAACACGGAATACGTTCTTGCGCCGGCCGCGAAAGCCTTTGGCCTTGGCGAGCACTTTTTTGTGGCGCGCGCGTGCCGTGACTCCACGTTTCACTCTTGGCATGGCGCGCTCCTCAGGACGAGTACGGCAGCATGGCGCGGATCTGCCGTTTGTTGCTGTCGTGCACGTTGGTCGTGCCGCGCAGGTGACGCTTGCGCTTGGTGGCTTTCTTCGTGAGGATGTGGCGCAGATAGGCCTGCGACCGCTTGATCGTGCCGCCCGGACGAACCTTGAATCTCTTGGCGGCCGACTTCTTGGTTTTCACCTTCGGCATGAATCGACTCCTAGTCTTTTGACATGACGCCGGGTGGCCCGCCTCGCAGGCACTTCCGGAACCCGGACATCACTTGTATCAGCCCCCCGTTGCATCCGTTGCGCCGTCCACGCGGCGGGGCGCCGTGCCTTCCGCGTCGCGGCATGACTCGCTACACCGTCGCAGGCTTCGCCTGCTTCTCCGCCTTGGGCGGAGACTCCTTCTTGCCTTTCACCAGCGGCGGCTTCTTCTTCGGCGCCAGCACCATCACCATCTGCCGGCCTTCGAGCTTCGGAAACTGTTCGACCACCGCGACCGGTTCGAGATCGGCCTTGACCCGCTCGAGGATGCGCATCCCGAATTCCTGGTGCGCCATTTCCCGTCCCCGAAACCGCAGCGTCACCTTGGCCTTGTCGCCTTCCTGCAGGAACTGGATCAGCTTGCCGACCTTGATCTTGTAGTCGCCCTCGTCGGTGCCCGGGCGAAACTTGATTTCCTTGACCTGGATCTGGCGTTGCTTGAGCTTGGCTTCGTGCGCTTTCTTCTGCTCGCGATAGCGGTACTTGCCGTAATCCATCAGCTTGCAGACCGGCGGCCTCGCCAGCGGCGCGATTTCCACCAGATCGACGCTCTGCTCTTCGGCCAGTTGCAGCGCCTGTGCCACAGGCACGATTCCCAGCTGGTCCCCGTTGTCCGCGATCAGGCGTACTTCAGGCGCCGTGATCTGCGCATTGATGCGCTGCGATTTCTCGAAAGTGATGTGTGCGATCTCCTCGTCTCGCGGCCCTTCCATCGGCTGCCGCAACGCCGCCCGGAACCCGTGTTCCGAAAACACTGCGGCCGTGCTACGGCGCGCTGGCCTCCCTTTGGAGGCGCCCGGCGAATTCCTCCAGCGCCATGGCGCCGAGGTCTTCGCCGCCGCGCGTGCGCACGGCCACTGACCCAGCCTGCTTTTCCTTGTCCCCGACCACCAGTTGGTAGGGCAACTTTTGCAAGCTATGTTCGCGAATCTTATAAGAAATTTTCTCGTTCCGCAAATCCGCGACGACCCGCAGACCGCCCGCGCGAAGCCGCTCGGCGACCGCCGCCGCGTACTTGGCCTGATGCTCCGAGATATTGAGCACGACCGCCTGCTCCGGGGCGAGCCAGAGCGGGAAAGCGCCGCCGTAGTGTTCGATCAGGATGCCGATGAAGCGCTCGAGCGACCCGACGATCGCCCGGTGCAGCATGACCGGCGTGCGGCGCGTGTTGTCCTCCGCGACGTACTCGGCGCCCAACCGGCCCGGCATGCTGAAATCGACCTGCATCGTGCCGCACTGCCAGACCCGGCCGAGGGCGTCCTTGAGCGAGTACTCGATTTTCGGCCCGTAGAACGCCCCTTCACCCGGGGAGAGCGAGTACTCGACGCCGGCGCTGCGCAACGCTTCCACCAGCGCGTGCTCCGCTTTGTCCCAGGCCGCATCGTCGCCGATGCGCTTTTCCGGACGCGTGGCGATGCGGTAGATGATGCTGTCGAAGCCGAAATCCCGGTAAACCTTCTGCAGCAGCGCGGTGTAGGCGGTGCATTCGCCGAGAATCTGGTCCTCGGTGCAGAAAATGTGGCCGTCGTCCTGCACGAAACCGCGCACGCGCATCAGTCCGTGCAGCGCGCCCGAGGGTTCGTTGCGATGGCAGGACCCGAACTCGCCGTACCGCAGCGGCAGGTCGCGATAGCTGCGGATGCCCTTGTTGTAGATCAGGATGTGTCCCGGGCAGTTCATCGGCTTGATCGCGTAGTCGCGATTCTCGGAAGCCGTGGTGAACATGTTCTCGCGGAAATTCTCCCAGTGTCCGGTGCGTTCCCAGAGGCTGCGATCGAGAATCTGCGGGCCGCGCACCTCGCGATAGCCGTTGTCGCGGTAAACGCGCCGCAGGTACTGCTCGATCTGCTGCCAAAGGGTCCAGCCCTTGGGGTGCCAGAACACCAGGCCCGGCGCCTCCTCCTGGAGGTGGAACAGGTCGAGTTGCGTGCCGAGGCGCCGATGGTCGCGTTTCTCCGCTTCCTCGAGCATCTTCAGGTAGGCGTCCTGCTCGTCTTTCTTTGCCCAGGCGGTGCCGTAGATGCGCTGGAGCATTTCGTTCTTCGAGTCGCCGCGCCAGTAGGCCCCCGCGACCCGCATCAGCTTGAAGGCCTTCAGTTTTCCGGTCGAGGGCACGTGCGGCCCGCGGCAAAGGTCGGTGAAGCCGCCCTGCGAGTACAGCGAAATCGGATCGCCCGCGGGGATCGCCGCGATGATCTCGGCCTTGTACAACTCGCCTTGCTCGCGGAAAAACCGCACCGCCTCGTCGCGCGGCAGGAGCTTTCGCGCCACCGGGAGGTCGCGCTGCGCGATCTCCGCCATGCGTTTCTCGATCGCCGCCAGATCCTCCGGCGTGAACGGCCGTTTGTACGAAAAATCGTAGTAGAAGCCGTTTTCGATCACCGGGCCGATGGTCACCTGCGCATCGGGAAACAGTTCCTTCACCGCGTGCGCGAGCAGGTGGGCAGTGGAATGACGCAGGATCTCAAGGCCTGCGGCGTCCCGGTCGGTGACGATGGCGACTTCCGCGTCGGCCTCGATGAGATGACTCGTATCGACCAGGCGGCCGTCGACTCGGCCGGCGAGCGCGGCGCGCGCGAGCCCCGCGCCGATCGACGCAGCGAGTTCCGCCACCGTCACCGGCGAAGGGAAACTCTTGAACGACCCGTCAGGAAGCTTGATGTTGGGCAAGGTTTTGGTAGGCGCGATTGGACTCGAACCAACGACCCCTACCATGTCAAGGTAGTGCTCTAACCAGCTGAGCTACGCGCCTGCAGGGGCGGGATTTTATCGCATCCCGGTCGGGGTGACTTAAACTTCCCGCATGCAGCTCATCCTCTGGAGGCACGCGCAGGCTGAGGACGGCGGGCGCGACCTCGAGCGCGAACTCACCGCAAAGGGGCGCAGGCAAGCGGCGCGCGTCGCGGCGTGGCTGCGGCGCCGGCTTCCGGAAAAATTCCGCGTCCTTTCGAGTCCCGCGATTCGTGCGCAGCAGACCGCGGCAGCGCTCGGCGGCGAAGTCGCCATCGTCGATGGCCTCGCGCCCGGCGCGTCCGCGGCCGAGGTTCTCGAGTGCAGCGGTTGGCCGGATGTCGAGGACACGCTCACGGTCGTCGTCGGGCATCAGCCGACGCTCGGCGAGCTCGCGGCGCAACTCGTGAGCGGCCGCGCCGCCGAGTGGAGCGTGCGAAAGGGCGGACTGTGGTGGCTCGAACACCGCGCACGCGGGGCACATGGGGAAACGGTAGTGCGCGCGGTAATCTCGCCGGACCTGCTCTGAACGGCGAACGCGCCCGAGTTCAGCCGCGTCCGAGCGCTGCGACCTTCCGGTCCGAGAGGCTTTCGACGACCAGGCGCATCCCGACCGCCTTCCAGTAGCCCGATTCGGAGTCGAGCGCATCCGCAGTCAGCGGATTTTCCTCCAGCCAGGCCTGCGGCAGCGCGACGGTATAGCCGCCCTCGTCGGCGGTGACCCGCAGCATCGGAACCTTGATGTCGGTCCGGCTGCGCAGGAACAGCGTCGCGAGCCGCAGCGCGAGAATGTGCGCCCACTCCTCGCTCTCGATCGCGAGATCCTCCAGCTTGCCGAGCTTGCCGCGATGCGCGAGCACCAGGCGCGCGAGGCGCTGCTGCTCCATCCGCGAGAACCCCGGCATGTCCGCGTTCGACAGCACGTACGCGCTATGGCGGTGATATTGCGCATGCGCGATGGACAATCCGATTTCGGCGAGCCGCGCCGACCAGTCGAGCAGCAACCGGTCGGCGTCGTCCTCGCGCGCCCAGTCGGAATCGCGTCCGGCGTCCTTGATCATCGCATCGTAGATCGCGAGCGCGAGCCGCCGCACGCGCTCGGCCTGCTGCAGGTCGACGTGGTAGCGGCGCATGAACTGCGTCACGGTCGCCTCGCGCATGTCCTTGTGCTGGACGCGGCCGAGCAGATCGTAGAGCACGCCGTGCCGAAGCGCGCCATCGGACACCGTCAGCTGCTCGATGGCGAGTTCCTCCATCACGGCGCCCAGAATCGCGACCCCCCCGGGCAGTACAGCGACACGGTTCTCGCCCAGTCCCGGGATGCGTTCCGGATCGGCGCGCTCGTGCTTGATGAGCAGGCTTCTCAGCCGATCGAGTCCGTCGCGCGTGATTCCCGACTCCGCGAATCCGTTTTCGGAGATGATCGTCTCGATCGCTCGCGAGGTGCCGGAGGAGCCGACCGCTTGCTGCCACCCTTGAGCGCGGTAGGCGCGCACCATGCTCGAGAGTTCCTGGCGCGCGGCGAGTTCCGCCGCCTTCATGCGCGCCTTGTCGATGCGCCCGCCGTCGAAGTAGCGCAGGCTCCAGCTCACGCATCCCATGTAGAGCGATTCCGTGAGGCGCGGCTCGAGGCCGGTACCGATGATGAACTCGGTCGATCCGCCGCCGATATCGACCACCAGGCGGGCGTGCGTGGCCGGCGGCAGCGAATGCGCCACGCCGACGTAGATGAGGCGGGCTTCCTCGCGTCCCGAGATCACTTCGATCGGAAAGCCGAGCGCAGCACGCGCCTCCCTCAGAAACTGCGGCGCGTTCTTCGCCACGCGCAGCGTGTTCGTTCCGACCGCGCGCACCGCCTGCCGCGGCAGCCCGCGCAGCCGCTCGCCGAAACGAGACAGCGCTTCGAGCGCGCGCGCCTGCGTCGCGCGGTCCAGCCGCTTGTCGGCGGTGAGGCCGGCGCCCAGCCGAACGCCTTCGCGCAGGCTGTCGAGCGCGTAGATCTGTCCGTCGACGGCGCGTCCCACCTGCAGGTGGAAGCTGTTGGATCCCAGGTCGACGGCGGCAAGCACTTCGGTGCGCGGCATGCCTCGTTATTTAACATCGCGCTCGCTGCCGGGCAAATCGTCACGCTTCCGTGATCTGGCGGTGCGGGCGTTTTGGTAACATGGGTCTCGCGCAGCCGCCCCCCCGGCGATGATCAAGAAAGTCCTTCCGCCGTCGCACTTCCTGAATCGCGAGCTCGGCCTGCTCGAGTTCAACCGGCGCGTGCTGGCGCAGGCGGCCGACGAATCGGTGCCGCTGCTCGAGCGCCTGCGCTTCCTGACGATCGTCTCGTCGAATCTCGACGAATTTTTCGAGATCCGGGTGGCGGGCCTGAAAGAGCAGGTCAAGCTGGGCGTAAAAGCCTCGGGCCCGGACGGCCGCAGCCCCGCGGAAGTGCTCGCGCTCGTCACGGCCCAGTCGCACACGCTGATTGCAGAGCAATACCGGCTGCTGAACGAAGTGCTCCTGCCCGCGCTCGCGCGAGAGGGCATCGTGTTCCCGAAGCGCGAAGTCTGGACCGATGCGCAGCGCGCCTGGGTGAAGGAATACTTCTTCCGCGAACTGCTGCCGGTGCTGACGCCGATCGGCCTCGATCCCGCGCACCCGTTCCCGCGAGTGCTCAACAAGAGCCTGAACTTCGCGATCGAGCTGGAAGGCCGCGACGCCTTCGGCCGCAAGTCCCGCGCGGCGATCGTGCAGGCGCCGCGCGCGCTGCCCCGCGTGATCCGCATGCCGCCGGAAGTGGCCGGGGCGCCACACGCGTTCGTGTTCCTGTCGTCGATCCTGCACGCCCACGTCGACGAGCTGTTCACGGGAATGGAAGTCAAGGGCTGCCACCAGTTCCGCGTCACGCGCAACTCGGATCTCTTCGTCGACGAGGAGGAGATCAAGAACCTGCGCATCGCGGTGCAAAGCGAGCTGCTGCACCGCCATTTCGGCGATGCGGTGCGGCTCGAACTGGCCGACAGCGGCTCGCCCTCCACGGGAGAGTTCCTGCAGCAGCAGTTTGCGCTCGACGAAACCGACATCTACCGCGTGGCGGGCCCGGTGAACCTCTACCGCCTGCGCGAGGTACCCGACCAGGTCGACCGGCCCGACCTGAAGTACCCGCCGTTCCAGCCCGGATTTCCCGATCCACTCATGGCGACGCGCGACATTTTCGCCGCGTTGCAGGCGGGCGATGTGCTGCTGCATCACCCCTACCAGTCGTTCGACCCGGTCATCGAGTTCATCCGCACCGCGGTGACCGATCCCCGGGTCATCGCGATCAAGCAGACCGTCTACCGCACCGGCACCGACTCCGAGCTGATGACGATCCTGATCGACGCGGCCCGGCTGGGGAAGGAAGTCACGGTGGTGGTCGAGCTCATGGCGCGCTTCGACGAGGAGGCGAACATCGGCTGGGCGTCGCGGCTGGAAGAGGTCGGCGCGCACGTCATCTACGGGGTCGTCGGCCACAAGACGCACGCCAAGATGGCGCTCGTCGTGCGGCGCGAGGAGTCGCCGCAGGGTCCGGTGCTCAAGCGCTACGCCCATCTCGCCACCGGCAATTACCACCCGCGCACGGCGCGCCAGTACACGGACTTCGGCCTGCTCACCGCGAACGAGGAAATCTGCGCCGACATCAACGAGGTCTTCAAGCAGCTCACCGGGCTCGGCCGCGCCAGCCGGTTGAAGCATCTTTGGGTGTCCCCGTTCACGCTGCACCGGCGCGTGCTGAACGCGGTGCGCAACGAAGCGCGCCTGGCGAAGGAAGGCAAGGCCGCGCGCATCGTCGCCAAGATGAATGCGCTGCTCGAACCCGAGCTGATCGAGGAGCTGTACGCCGCTTCGCAGGCGGGCGTGCAGATCGAGCTCGTGGTGCGCGGCGTGTGCGCACTGCGTCCGGGCATCGCCGGACTGTCGGAGAACATCCGCGTGCGCTCGATCGTCGGCCGGTTTCTCGAGCACACGCGCGTGTTCCATTTCGCCAACGACGGCGCCGACGTGGTCCACCTCGCGAGCGCCGACTGGATGGGCCGGAACTTCTTTCGCCGCATCGAGCTCGCCTTTCCCGTGCTCGACCCCGCGCTCAAGGCGCGCGTCATCCGCGAAGGCCTGCAGGCCTATCTGGATGACACGGCGCAGACCTGGATCATGGACGCCGATGGCGGCTACGTGCGCGCGGCCACGCGCCGGGGAAAGCGCGCGGTGCAGGAGGATTTGCTAAACCAGCTCACGAACGCGACCTGGTTGCGTTCGCCGAAGCCGGCCGCGGCAGCGCTGCCGAGCGCGGCTTAGCCCCGCCCGGAAAAAAAAGGCCCCGCGCGGGGGCCTTTCCGGTTGCGCCGGAGGTCAGTGTCAGTCCTTGTAGGTCTCGAAATTGATCATCAGACGCACCTCGTCGCCGATGTTTGGCACACCGAACTTCATGCCGAAGTCCGTGCGCTTGAGGCTGCCGCTCGCATTGCCGCCGCACATCGCGCGCTTATTGAACGGGTGTGCACCGCATTTCCAGCGGTCCACCTTGAGGGTGAGCGGTTTGGTGATGCCGAGCATCGTCAGGCTGCCCTCGATTTCGCTCGGTGCGTCACCGCTGAAATGGACGTTCGTCGATTTGAAGGCGATGCGCGGGAACTCCGCAACGTTGAAGAAGTCCGCTGCGCGCAGGTGCTCGTCGCGCGAGCGCGCGCGACTGCCCTTGTCGTTGTCGCCCGTGTCCACCGAGGCCGCCTCGATCGTGACATCCAGCGACGCCTTCTTCCCGGCGACGTCGAGCGTGCCCTTCCCGGTGCTCTTGTTGAAGCGGCCATAGATCGTCGTGAAGCCGAGATGATCGATGCCGAAATTCACGAACGAGTGGATTGGATCAAGCGTGTAGTTTTCGACCTGTGCAGGCGCGGCGAACGGAATGGCAGCGATCATTGCGCCGATAATTATCCTACGCATCATGATTCTCCTCCTTGGAGTTGATATCGTTACAGATTGCGCGCGATGCGCCCGACGGCAGCGAACAGCCCCCGAGGCCCGTTATTCCAGGTCAGTCCTTGATGGCCTCGAAGGTGACGAGGATCTTGACGTCGTCGCCGGTCGCGGGGATGCCCCACTTCATGCCGTATTCGGAACGCTTGAGGGCGCCGGTCGCGTTGCCGCCGCAGATCATGCGTTTGGTGACCGCATGCGGCGCGCATTTCCAGCGATCGACCGCCAGCGTGACCGGCCTGCTCACGCCGAGCAGCGTCAACTGACCCTGGAGTTCCACCGGGACCTCGCCGTTGAATTTGACCGTCGAGGCCTTGTAGAGCATTCGCGGAAACTCGGCGGAATTGAAGAAATCCGGGCTCCTCAGGTGTTCGTCGCGCGAGCGCGGCCGATCTCCCCGGACGCCGTCACCCGTGGACACCGAGGCCGTTTCCACCACGACCTCCAGCGTCCCGGTCTTCGCCTGGCGATCGATGGTGAATTTTCCGGACGACCGGTCGAAGCGTCCCCAGATCGTGGAGAAGTCGTTGTGATCGACGCCGAAGTGCACGAAGGTGTGCCGCGGATCGAAGGTGTAGGACTCCGGGGAGGCCACTCCAGCCGACGGCAGAAGCATGAACGCCAGTCCCGCCACGATTTGTTTCATCGCACCTCCCTCATCGACACCGCAATGCAATACTTCACTCGGAAATCCCGCGACTGGACAGCCAGACGAGGTAACACGCCACCGCGGATACTGTCAGCGTCGCACCCGAAAGCGCTACGGCCTGGCCCCAGACGGGCCATTTTGCCGGAATCGGCAGCCTGGCCAGAAGCGGCACCGGAGCCATGACCGCCAGCACGTACCAGGGCAACTGGGCGAGATGATAGGTCGTTGCTCCCAGCAGGCCCGCCAGCAGACCCGTGGTGAGCGTGAAGGCGATTCCCGCAAGAATCCGCCTTCCGGTCAGCATTTGCACCAGCAGGAACGCACCCGATGCGCTGCCGAGCGCCATCGCGTACAGGCCGAGCGTGGCCGACGCAGCGAACACCGCCGCGACCCCGGTCCCCATGCCCAGCGCTAGGCCTGCGGCGCCCGCCCTGACCGAATCCTCGTGCAGCGAAAGCGTGAAACCAACCTGCCAGGCCACATACGCAGCGATGCCGCCGCCGATCAGCAGTGCGTCGGCAAGCTCCTTTTGCGTCAGCACCGCCAGGAACACCCAGACCGAGAGGGCGCCGGAGGCGACCGCGACCAAGGGCGCCATGGCGCGTTTCGGTTTGAACGCGAAATCCGCGGCAACGCCCAGAACCGGGGCGATCAACCCGAGCAGCATCACCTTGCGGATCGTCGTCATCGGACTGAATTCAAATCCGACCACCAGGTAGACCGCGGTGGCAAAACCCGCAACCGCCGCCAGCCCGGCCAGGCGCAACGGCGCAAGCAGCGCGCTCGCGACGAGTCCGGCGAGGAACGGCAGAAGCGCTCCCTGAACCACCGGGTGGATGAGCCAATCCTGCACGCCGCCGCCTCGGGATCAGCCCCGCGCCACGCGAATCACGCCGTGCACGTCCTTCACCGCGGCAAGCGCCCTGCGCAACTGCGGCAGGTCCTCGACGTCGAATGAAAAGCGCATGAAGGCGACGTCGTCGCGGCTCTGCGTTCTCACCGCCGTGACGTTGATGCGCTCGCGCGCGAGCGCCTCCCCGACGTCGCGCAGCAGCCCGGGACGATCGCTCGCGGTCACGACCATGTCGACCGCATACGCGCCGCCTGGCTTCCTGCCCCAGTCCGAATCGATCAGCCGCTCGGGATGCTTTTCGGCCAGGCGCTTGAGGCTCGCGCAGTCCTCTCGGTGGATCGACACGCCCTTGCCGCGCGTGACGAAGCCGCGAATCGGATCCGGCGGCACCGGCTTGCAGCACTTGGCCAACTGCGTGAGCAACCGGTCCATGCCGACGACGAGAATGGCGCTGCCACTGTCGGGTTTCGGCCGCCGCGCGGCGGCAGCCGGCGCAGGCGCCGCGCTGACCGGCGCGACGACCCCGACCAGCGCCCGGAGCGTTCCCTGCAACTGACGCAGGTTCACCTCGTCGCGACCGACCGCTGCGAACAGCTCGTCGGGTTTCTCGAAACCGAGTCGTTCGGCGAGCGTCTCCAGGCGCGCCTGGGTCGCCCCCTCGCGCCGCGCCTCGCGCTCGACCACCGCGCGTCCCGCGGCGATCGTCGCGGTGAGCGCCTGCGCGTTGAACCACTGGCGCACCTTCTGCCGGGCGCGATGGGTTCTGATGAAACCGCGTTCCACGTTGAGCCAGTCACGCGACGGCCCGCCCGCCTTCCCGACCACGATTTCGACGCGCTGGCCGCTCTGCAGCGGCGTGTCCAGCGGCACGATATGCCCGTCAACGCGCGCGCCCCGGCAGCGATGGCCGAGATCGGTGTGCAGCGCGTAGGCGAAATCCACTGGTGTCGCGCCCGCCGGCAGGTCGATCACCCTGCCTTGCGGGGTCACCACGTACACCGTGTCATCGAGCGCTGCCGCCCGCGTGCGCTCGGCCCAGTCGCCGCGGCCGGCGACCTCGTCGCGCCACGCGAGCAACTGCCGCAGCCAGGCGATTTTCTCGTCGAATACGCCTTGCGCCCTGGCCGGACCGCCTTCCTTGTAGCGCCAGTGCGCCGCGATCCCGTATTCGGCCTGGCGGTGCATTTCCTCGGTGCGGATCTGCACCTCCAGCGTGCGGCCGCCCGGACCGAGCACCGCGGTGTGCAGCGACTGATAGTTGTTGCCCTTGGGCCGCGAGATGTAGTCGTCGAATTCCTTCGGGATCGGCTGCCAAAGGTCGTGAGCCACGCCGAGCGCCGTATAGCAATCGCGCACGTTCGCAGCGATCACCCGCAATGCGCGCACGTCGTAGACCTGGGAGAACTCGAGCCCCTTCGTGCGCATCTTGTTCCAGATCGAGTAGATGTGTTTCGGCCGGCCGGCGATCTCAGCCTGCACGCCTGCGGCGGCGAGCGCCGCGCCGAGCGCGTCCATCGCGTCCCGGATGTACTGCTCGCGCTCGGTGCGCCGCTCCTCCAGCATCTGCGCAATCCGGCGATACAGCTCGGGGTCGAGATACCGCAGCGACAGGTCCTCGAGCTCCCACTTCAGCTGCCAGACGCCGAGGCGGTTTGCCAGCGGCGCGTAGATGTCGAGCGTTTCGCGTGCGTACGACTCGCGCTCGGCGAGCGGGTTCTTTGCGAACCAGCGCAGCGTCTGGGTGCGGGATGCGAGCCGGATCAGCACCACGCGCACGTCCTCCACCATGCCGAGGACCATCTTGCGCAGAATCTCGTTCTGCTGCTCGGCGCTGCCGCGCGTCGCCACGCGCAGCCGGTAGAGTTTTTCCACGCCGCCGGCAAGGCTTGCGATCTCGTCACCAAAGCGCTCGCGCAGCGGCTCGGCGCCGCCGAGTTGCTTGGGCGCGGCAAACAGCACGCCCGCCGCGCGCGTCGCCGCGTCGACTCCGACGCCGGCGAGCCCGGCGCCGATGCCGAGCGCGTGCGGCCAGACCGGTTCTCCGGTGGACAGCACCTGCCCGGCGTAGAGCGGCTCGGCGAACTCGAGGGCGCTCGCAAGCGGCGCGCGCTCGCCCGCGGGAAGCCCCGCAGCGAGCGGTTCGAGCGCCGCGGCGCTCGACTGTGGATGGAATCGCACCACCGAGACCATGCGGTATTGTAGCGAGCCCATGCCGACCGCCCGCGCCTCCGGAGCCTCTCCGCACCTGCTGTTGGCGCTCACGGCAATGTTGTGGGCTGCGCACTGGATCGTCGCGCGCGCGGTGGTGCCCCACGTCACTCCGATCGGGATGGCGTTCTGGCGCTGGGCGGTGGCGATCGTGCTGCTCGCGCCGTTCGCGTGGCGGCACCTGGTGCACGATCGCACCGCACTTCGCGCCGGCTGGAAACCGATCCTCTCTTTCGGCACCTGCGGAACCGTGCTCTACAACAGCGTCGGCTACCTCGGCATCGCGCAAACGAGCGCCACCAACGCGGTGCTGCTGCAGTCGGTCACACCGGGATTGATTCCGCTCGCCGGCTGGATGCTGTTCGGCGAGCGCATTCGCGCGCGCGCCGCGCTCGGTCTGGCGATTTCCTTCGCCGGCGTTCTCGCCATCGTGGCGCGGCTCGATCCCGCGGCGCTCGTCTCGCTCGAGATCGCTGCGGGCGATCTCTGGCTCCTCGGCAACGTGCTGCTGTGGTCGGTTTACACCGTGTGCCTGCGCTGGAGGCCGCCGGGACTGCATCCGCTCACGTTCATGTTCGCGGTGATGCTCGCCGGCATGCTGAGCGGCCTGCCGCTCTACGCGTTCGATTTCGCCGCCGGCGGATACCTCGAATTCACGCCCGGCACCGTGCTCGGCATCCTCTTTCTCGCCGCCTTTCCCTCGATCCTGTGCTATCTCCTCTGGGAACGCGGGGTCGCCGAGATCGGCGCTTCGCGGGCGGGCGCCTACCTGCACCTCATTCCGCTCGCCGGCAGCGCGATGGCGGTCGCGTTTCTCGGCGAGCGTTTGCAGATCCATCATGGAGTCGGCATCGCGCTCATCCTGAGCGGCGTCACGCTCGCGACGCGGGGACGGCGCTGATGGGCTGGCTGCGCGATTGGCGACGCCGCCGCATTCTCGCGCGCCACGCGCTGGATGAGCGTCTGTGGCGCCGCGTTCGGGCGAGACTGCCTTTCCTCGCCGGACTCACGGCCGGCGAGGAACGCCGGCTGAAAGAGATGGCGGTCGTGTTTCTCGCCGAAAAGCAGTTCACGCCGGTGCGCGGCGCCGTGCTCGCCGGTGCCGACCGCCTGTCGATCGCGCTGCAGGCCTGCCTGCCGGTGCTCGAACTGGGGCTCGACTGGTACGACGGCTGGGTCGGCATCGTCGTGCACCCGGCGGATTTCCGCGTCAGCCGCAGCGAAACCGACGAGGATGGCGTGGTTCACGAGTGGAACGACGAACTGGCGGGCGAATCCTGGCCCGGCGGCCCGGTCGTGCTTTCCTGGGACGCGCTCGACGAGGCCGGCAGCGTCGCCGAGGGCGGCGCCAACGTCGTGATTCACGAATTCGCGCACAAACTCGACATGATGGACGGCGAGACTGACGGCGCTCCGCCCCTGCCGACGCCGCAGGCGAGACGCGAATGGATCGCCGTGCTCGACCGCGAACTGGAACGGTTCCGGCGCGCGCTGGATGCAGGGCGCGAAACCTTTCTCGATCCGTACGCGGCCGAACACGAAGCGGAGTTCTTCGCCGTCGCGAGCGAGGCGTTCTTCGAATCGCCACACGCGCTGAAAGCGGATTTCCCCGATCTTTACGGCCTGTTCCGGGACTTCTACCGGCAGGATCCGGCGCGCCGGCTGAGGACGTGAAGACGCTCCTCATCGTGTATCACACGCGCGGCGTGAAAACCGCCCAGATGGCCGAAGCGCTCGCGCGCGGCGCGCAGGCCGCGCTGCGCGAGGCCGAAGCCGAAGACGAGGTCCGCGTCGTCACCAAGCGCTGCACCGACGCCGGCCCGGAGGACCTGCTCGCAGCGGACGCGATCGCGCTCGGCACGCCGGAGAACTTCGGCTACATGTCGGGGATGATGAAGGACTTCCTCGAGCGCGTGTTCTACCCCTGCGAAGGCAGGGTCGAGGGGCGTCCCTGGGCGCTGTTCGTCTCGGCCGGGCAGGACGGGCACGGCGCCATCGCATCGGTCGAGCGCATCGTGACCGGATTGCGCCTGAAGAAGGTGCGCGAACCGATCCTCGCGCTGAGGGAAGTGACGCCGGCGATCCTCGCGCAATGCGAGGAACTCGGGGCGACGCTCGCGGCCGGAATCGCCGCGGGCGTGTTCTAGTCGCGGGTACGCCTGGAGCGGAATCTTCGGCCTGACGTGAGCGTCAAATGGCAAGCGCGCGACGCAGGGCATCGGCGATGGCCGCATCGTCCTCCGGCGCCGGGACCTGAAGGTCGACGATGAGGATCCCATGCTGGGCCAGGCGCTCCGACAGGTGAACCGGGACATCGGCACCCTGGAGGCGTTTGCTCAAGCCCGTCGCGTCGACGCGTGCGAGCGCAGGTTCGATCAGCAAATGCAGATGCGGTACGCGACCCGTCTCGCTTGCCGGAAGCAGCCGCGTGCGGATACCGGGCAATCCGCCCAACCTCGCCTCGATGCGCCTCAGTCGCTCCTCGAGGAGCGCATTGGCTGCCGCGTCGTCCGCTGCCGCGAAGCGCTCTAGCGCTGCAAGCACGCCGACGATCTCTTCCTTGCCGACCTTGAAGCCGCGCCCCAGGCCGTGGTGCGGAATGCCCTTCAGCGCCGCGCGATCGATCAGATCGGGCGGCGTCCAGCTCGCCGGCGCCACGTCCATGTCGAGTTGCTGCACGAGCGCGGACCCGATGAGATCGCGGCGGCCGGCGAGAATGCCCGTGGCCTGCGGCCCGCCGATCGCCTTGCCGCCGGAAAACGCGACCAGGTCGGCCCCCAATTCAATGAAGCGGCGCAGGTTCGACCTGGGTGGAAGCTGGGCTGCGGCATCGACGATGACCGGAAGATCGCGCGGCTTGCACACCGCTACGACGGTCGCGAGGTCCGCGAAGTTTCCTGGGTTGGCGCAGAAAGCGAATGCGGCCGTCGCCGGCGTGATGGCGGTTTCGATCTCCCACGGCTCGAGACCTCGAACGCCGGCGCCGGTTGCACGATCGTTATGACCGAGGTCGACCAGCCGCGCCCCCGATGCGCTCAACGCATGGGCGTACCCCGTGCGATGGCTGCGCGGAATGAGAATTTCGCGGGCGAATCCCTCGGCATGCGGCAGCACCGCCATCCTGCCGATGTCCCAGCGCGTCATGCTTGCGGCGGCGGCGAGCGTCAACGCGGCGGCGGCGCCGCTCGACACCAATCCGGCTTCGGCGCCCGTGAGACGCGCGATGACGCCGCTCGCGGCGGCCTGCAGCTCCGCAATATCGACGGAATGCCGCGCCGCCGCCGCCATCGCCGCAACAACCTCTGGCGCCATGAGCGCCCCGCCCAGGCGCGTAAGCGTGCCCGCGGCGTTGATCCGGCGGCTCACGCCGAGCCGGGCGTACACCTCGTCATCGTTCATTTGCGAACCTCTCGTCCAGAATCGCCGACGTTCGATAATACAATCGCATCCGATCCCGAGGAACCGGAACGATGTCCGAATTGCGCGACCCGATCGAGTTCGAGCTGTTCAAGAACGCCATCTTCTCGATCGCCGACGAGATGGCGCTCACGGTTTTCCGCACCACCTACTCCGGGGTGCTGAAGGACAACATGGATTACTCGACCGGTTTTGCCGACGCCGATGGCAAACTCGTCGCTCAGGGGCTCACGATTCCCGGGCATCTCGGCTCGGTGCCGACCGCGATGCAAGCCATCCTGCGGCACTACCGGGAGGACATGCACCCGGGCGACGTGTTCATCATGAACGACCCGTTCGACGGCGGCATGCACCTTCCCGACATCTTCGTGTTCAAACCGCTCTATCACGAAGGCAGGCGCGTCGCCTTCGCCTGCACCGTGTGCCATCACAGCGATGTCGGCGGACGCGTGGCGGGGTCGAATGCTTCCGATTCCACCGAAATTTACGCCGAAGGGCTGCGCATTGCGCCGCTCAAACTCTACGACAGGGGCGTAATCAACAAGACCCTGATGACGATCATCGAGAAAAACGTTCGCCTGCCGGTACATGTATTCGGCGACCTGCGGGCGCAGCTCGCCGCCTGCCACATCGCCGAAAAGCAGTTTGCCGAGCTGATCGCGAAGTACGGCGCGGCGAAGACCGCCGACTACATGAAGGAAACCATCGATTACGCGGAGCGCCTGACGCGCGCCGAGATCGAGAAGCTGCCCGACGGCGAATGGAGTTTCGAGGACTGGATCGACGACGACGGCATCGACTACGGCAAACCGATCCGGCTGTTCGTGAAGATCACGAAAACCGGCGGCCAGATGCGGGTCGACTGGACCGGGACCGCGCCCCAGGTGAAAGGCGCGATCAACAACACGCTCTCCTACACCAAGGCGGCCTCCTACACCGGCGTGCGTTCTGTGCTGCCGCAGGGCATTCCGAACAACGAGGGCATGTTCCGCGCGATCGAGGTGATCTGCCCGCCCGGCACGGTCGGCAACGGCGTGCTGCCGGCCGCCTGCGCGGCGCGCGGACTGACCGGTTTTCGCATGACCGATTGCATGTTCGGCGCGCTCGCGATGATGCTGCCCGACAGGGTCAAGGCGGCGGGCGACGGCGGCAACACCGGGATTTCGATCGGCGGTTACGATGCGGATCGCAAGCCCTTCGTCTATGTCGATTTCACCTGCGGCGCCTGGGGCGCCCGGCCCTGGGCCGACGGACTGGATGGCAATTCGCACATGCTCGCCAACATGGCTTCACACTCGGTCGAGGTCACGGAAGCGGAGCACCCGATCCAGTTGCTCGCCTATGAGTTCGTTGCCGACAAGGCGGGCGCCGGAAAGTACCGCGGCGTCGTGCCCTTCCGGCGCGACTATCGTTTTCTCGAAGCCGAGGGCGTGCTCCAGGTTCGCTCCGACCGGCGCGACCACCGTCCCTTCGGCCTGTACGGCGGGAGCCCGGGGCAACCCTCCGAGAATTACTTCAATCCCGATGGCGAGAACCGCGTGCTGCCGGGCAAGTTCACCATGAACGTGAAGCGGGGAGATGTCCTGCGGCACGTCCTCGCCGGCGCCGGGGGCTGGGGCGATCCGCTCGAACGCGATCCGGCAGCGGTGCTCAGGGACGTGCGCAACGAGCTGCTGTCAGCTGCGAAAGCGCGCTTCGACTACGGCGTGGTGATCGATACCGCGCGCTGGACGGTGGATCCTGCCGCCACCGAGAAGCAGCGCGCCGAGATCCGCTCGGCAAGGGCCTGGCGGGAGGTGCCGAAGGTGCAGTGGCACGACCCGCTGCCGCAGTCCCGATGACGAGCTACCGGATCGGCGTCGACATCGGTGGCACGTTCACCGACATCGTGCTCCTCGGATCGGACGCAACGGTCCATACGAAAAAGATCTCCTCGAGCGTCGGGGATTACGCGCGGGCGATCGTCGACGGGCTCGCCGAGCTGTTCGGCGAGACCGGTCTCGACGGCGGCCGGGTCGCCGAAATCCTCCACGGCACGACCGTCGCCGGCAACGCGATCCTCGAGCACAAGGGCGCACGGGTCGGCCTGATCACGACGCGCGGCTTTCGCGACGTGCTGGAGATCCGCACGCTGCGCATGCCGCGGCTCTATGACATGGGCTGGACCAAGCCCGCGCCGCTCGTCGAGCGTTACCTTCGCAAGGTGGTCGACGAAAGGATCGACGCCCACGGCGCGATCGAACGCGCCCTCGATCCGAAGGACGCCGAGCGGGCGGTCGACGCACTGCTTGCCGAAAAGGTCGAGGCGATTGCGGTGTGCCTCCTCAACTCGTTCACCAACCCGGCGCACGAGTTGATGATCGGCGAGCTCATCAGGAACAAGGCACCCACCCTGCCGACCAGCATTTCCTGCGAGGTGCTGTCGGAAATCAAGGAGTACGAACGCACTTCGACCACCGTGGTCAACGCTTACGTCATGCCGATCGTCGCGCGCTACCTGCGCGCCCTGCGCAAGGGGCTGGACGACGCCGGTGTTCCAGCGCGCCTGCTGCTGATGCAATCGAATGGCGGGCTCACGACCGACACCGCTGCCGCGGAGCGTCCGATGAACATCATCGAGTCGGGCCCCGCCGGCGGAGTGGTGGGCGCGCAGGCGGTCGCGCGGGCGACGGGTCTGCCGAGGATCATCACCTTCGACATGGGCGGAACCACCGCGAAGGCATCCATGGTCGAAGACGGCGAAGTGACCCGCGCGGCCGAGTATTCGGTGGGCGCCGGCATCATGATCGGCTCGCGATTGCTCACCGGCGCGGGCTACACGCTCAAGGTTCCGGCGATCGACCTGGCCGAAGTCGGCGCCGGGGGCGGGTCACACGTCTGGATCGACGGCGGCGGCTCGCTGCAGATCGGCCCGCAGAGCGCGGGCGCCTTGCCGGGCCCCGTGTGCTACGACCAGGGCGGCACGGTGCCTACCGTGACCGACGCCAACGTTCTCCTCGGCTACATCAATCCGGACTATCTCGTCGGCGGCGCGTTGAAGTTGAACGCGGCGCAGGCGCGCCGGATCTTCGAGCGCAGTATCGCCGGGCCGCTCGGCATGCCGACCGAGCAGGCGGCCTACGGCGCGCACCAGATCGCGGCCTCGAACATGATCCGCGCGATCCGGGCGATCTCGTCCGAGCGCGGTCGCGACCCGCGGGAATTCGCGCTCTTCGCCTTCGGCGGCAACGGGCCGCTGTTCGGCTGCGGCATGGCGATGGCGCTGGGCATGACACGTGTCGTGGTGCCTCCTTCGGCGGGCCTGTTCTCGTCGTTCGGGCTCTTGTATGCCGATGTCGAGCACCACTACTCGCGCACCTTGCGGCGGCTGTTGCGCCAGGCCGATCTGCGCGAGATCCAGCGCGCCTGGGAAGCGCTCGCCGATCAGGCGCTCGGTCAACTCGCAGCCGAAGGCTTCAGCGGCCGTGGCGCGCGACTGCGTCGCTCCGCCGCCCTGCACTATCACGGGCAAAGTTATGAACTGACTGTTCCGGTGCCCGAGGGCGGGATCGATCAGGCGATGGTCGCGCACCTGGAGGAGGCCTTCGGGCAGGAGCACGAAAAAACCTATGGCCACCGCGCCGGCGCCGACGAGCCGGTCGAGCTGGTCTCGATCCGGGTCGTCGGCCTGGGATTGCGCGAGGGCGCCGTTGTTCCGCACGGCCTGCGCTCGAGCCGCGCGGAGCCCGCACCGCCTGCGCCGCGCGCCGCCTACTTCGGCCCCGCGCAGGGCTGGGTCGAAACGCCGATCCTGAGGCGCTCGGATCTCGCGGCGCCGCGCAGCGGCCCGCTGATCATCGAAGAGTACGACGCCACCTGCGTGATCCCGCCGCAGGCCCGGGCGGGCCTGGATGCGGGCGGCAACATCGTGATCGAACTCGGCTAGCCATTCCGGCACGGCCCGCGACTCGCGGGTTTCGCGGCGCCGCAATTCAATTCGCCGCCATCCGCGGCAACCAGAGCGCAAGCGAAGGCCAGATCCAGAGCGCGGCGATCATCACGATCATGGTGACGACGAACGGCGCCGCGCCGATGATCACGTCGTCGATCCTGCCTCGCTGGCGCAATCCCTGCACGACGTAGAGGTTGATGCCGACCGGCGGCGTGATCATCGCAGTTTCCATCAGGATCACGATCAGGATGCCGAACCAGATCGGATCGTAGCCCGCGCCGACCATGATCGGCGCGACGATCGGCACTGTCGCCACCATCATCGACAGCGTCTCCATGAACATGCCGAGGATCAGGTAGAAGACGACGACCGCGACGAACAGCTGCGCCGGCGTCAGGCCGAGCCCGCTGACGAACCTGTTGATCTGCGTGGTCAGGCCGATGGAAGTGATGACGAAGTTCAGAAAGTAGGCCGCGATCAGGATCGCCATGATCATCGCGGTGGTGCGCATTGAGCCCTCGAAGGCGTGCAGCAGCATGCGCACGCTCAACCTGCCGTGCCAGGCCGCGATCCCCAGCGCCGCAATCACGCCCAGCGCTGCGGACTCGGTCGCCGTTGCCCATCCCGCGTAGATCGAGCCGATGACGGCGAGGAAGATCACCAGCGGTGGAACGAGATCCGGCAGCGCGCGGATGCGCTGCGACCAGCTCGCCGCGATCCGCTTGCCGCCCAGATCCGGGCGCACCAGGCAGATGGCCAGCACCGTCAGGCTGAACAGCCCGGCCAGAATCAACCCGGGGACGATGCCCCCGAGATACAGCTGTGGAATCGAGGCGTCGGTCAGGACACCGTACACGATCAGGTTGATCGACGGGGGAATCAGGATGCCCAGCGTGCCTCCGGCCGCAATCGTGCCGAGGAACAGGCGTTCCGAATAGCCGTGCTTCTTGATCTCCCCCATCGCCACGGTGCCGATGGTGGCGGCCGTGGCGACGCTCGAACCCGAGGTCGCCGCGAACATCGCGCACGCCGCGATGTTGGAGTGCATCAGCCCGCCCGGCAGCCAGGGGATCCAGAGGACGAGCGCGTTGTACATCCGCTCCGCAATCCCCGAGCGCAGCAGCACCTCGCCGAGCAGCACGAAGAACGGGATCGCGACCAGCAGGAAGTTGTTCGAGGTCGCCCACGACATTTCCCCGATTGCGAGCGTCAGGGGCAGCTTGGAGTAGATTGCGGACAGCGCCAGACCCATGACGCCCAGTACCGCAGCCACCGGAACGGCAAACGCGAGCAGGACAATCAGGATCCCGAGTGCCGTATAGATCACGGTGCACGCGCCTCGCGGGATCGCCGCTCCTCGCGGTCACGGATTTCCGCCGCGACGTCTTCCTCTGCCGAACGGGTGCCGATCGCCGTGGCGATTTCGCCGACCCTGCCGTGCGCCGCGTGCATCAGCGCATGCGCGAAAAGCAGGATGCCAATGACGACGAACACCGCCAGCCCGAGGATCCAGATCGCCTGCGGAATCACCGTGGGAGTTTGCAGCGCGGACTGGCTGCGCGAGCCCGACGTCCAGGACTGCATGACCATGCTCGAGCCGTGCCAGGCGATCAGGCCGAAGAGGGCGACCAACAGGGCGAGCCCGGCGAAGTCGAGCGCGAGGCGCAGCCGGCTCGGCAGCCGCACGTAGAGCGAATCGATGCGAATGTGCGCGCGCTCGAGCAGCGCGGCCGCCAGGGACCACGCGGTACCGATCGCCAGGGCGTAACCCGCCAGCTCATCGGCCCCGCCGATCGAGGCGTTGAAGAACTTGCGCAGAACGACGTCGATGCCGATCAGTATCGCCGCGAGCAGGACGAGCGTCCCACCGAACCAGAGGGCCCATTGCGCCAGGCGGCGAGCGCCTCGCATCAGCGCATCCACAGTCCCTCCCTCCCCGCCGCCTGCGCTACATCACCCCCAAACAGCGCAACAAGCGGGACTAGGCGATCAATTGACGGGGACCGCGAGACCGAGCGTCTTGCCGACCGTGCCGTTCCACTCCCTGGCGCACTCCGCACCGCAGCGCTTTGCCCAGCCCGACAGCACGGCGCCCTCGACCAGCCTCTTGTGCTCGACGGCCTCCGAGGGTTTCACCGGCACGATGGCGAGATTCGCCAGTTTGCCCATCGTGCAGGGCTGCTTGTTGGTATTGCAGCTGTCAGCTTCGGACGCGGCCTTCTTGAGCGTCTGCCACATCTTGTCTTCATAGGCCTTGACCTGCGCAAGCATGAAGTCCTGCGTCCGCGGGTCCAGGCGTTTCCAGGTGTTCAGGTTCACCGCCATCACGTTGATGCTCCAGCCGAGCGACATCGGATAGAGGGATTTCGTCACCTCCGGCCAGCCGGCCGTGTTGCCCGAAAGGCTGCCGGTCACGGCGCAGTCGACCACGCCGTTATTGAGCGCCGGGACCACTTCGGCGAAGGCCATGCTCACGGCCGTTGCGCCGACGCCGCTCAGGAAATCACGCATCGTGTTGTTGAAGACGCGGATCTTCTTGCCCTTCAAGTCGGCGAGCCCTCCGACCACGGCGCGGCACCAGAACACCTGCGGCGGGTTGCCGCCAAAGGCGAGCAGCTTGGCGTTCCAGTTCTTCTGCATCTGGCGGTCGATGACCTCGCGGTAGGCGTTGCACGCGGCACGCGCCCGGTCCGCATCGAGCGTGAGCCCCGCGAGGTCGCAGCCCTCGAAGCGCGGATCGTCGCCGGCCATCTTCGAGATGTCCATGCCCGCGAAGTCCATCACCCCCAGCCGCAGCAGCCGCAGCATGGTCTTGTCGTCGACCCCCATCTGGTCGAGCGGCGTGATGTCGGCGGTGATCGAGCCGTTCGACGCCTTGGTCACCGTCTCGCGCCAGAACGGCACCTCATCCACGATCGAGGCGACCGTCGGGCCGTTCAATCCGATCACTTTGAACTGGTACTTGGGCAGGTCTTGCGCCCAAGCACCGAAGGAAACAAGCGAACCGAGTGCGACTATGCTCAACAGGCGATGAAACACGGTGTCCCCCTTGGCCTTGGTGTTGCAGAATGCACGGGATCGTACACCTTCCCGGCTCGTCATGTCCGCAACTCTCGTCCTGACCGAAGACCTGCCCGAAGCCGGCATGCGCAGGCTGGCCGAGCGCAGCGAGGTGGCGGTCCGCGTTCTTGCGGTCCCCACGGCGCTTGAGCTGGCGCGCGCATTGCCGGATGCGGAGGGTGTGATCCTGGTGATGGAACAGCCGGCGCTCACCTCTGAACTGATCGATCGGAGCCCGCGCCTGCGGGTCGCCTGCAGAATGGGGGCCGGCTACGACAACTTCGACGTTGCCGCGCTCACGCGGCGGCGGATTCCCCTCGCGACCACGGGCATCGCCAACGCCCGGACGGTCGCGGAGCACGCGCTCTACCTGATGCTTGCCCTGGCAAAACGCGGCCCGGCGCTTGACCGCGCAGTGAAAGGCGGCGCCTGGCCGCGCAGCTTCGGCGCGCTCGAGTTGGCCGGCCTCACCTGCCTCGTGGTCGGCTACGGCCGGATCGGCCGCCAGGTCGCGCGCCTTGCGGCGGTCTTCGGCATGCGGATCGTCATCGTCGATCCGAAGGTGCCGGAGGATGCCGTTGCACTCGACGGTTTCAAGCGCGCCGAGTCCCTGCCCGCGGGTCTCGCCGGCGCCGACTTCATCGTGCTCGCCTGCGTGCTTACGCCTACCACCCGTCATCTGATCGATGCGACGAGCCTGGCGCTGGTGAAACCCGGCGCCTTCGTGGTCAACGTCGCCCGGGGACCGGTCATCGATGAGACAGCGCTCGCTGCGGCATTGCAGGATGGTCGGCTCGGCGGGGCGGGCCTGGATGTGCTCGAAACCGAGCCGCCGCGCGCCGGCAATCCGCTGCTCGCGCGCGACGACGTAGTGCTGACCCCGCACACCGCGGCCTACCTGCGCACGGCATTCGACAGAATGGCGCTCGCCTGCGCGGAAAATGCCCTCGCCGGGCTCGACGGTACACTGGATCCCTCGGTGGTGGTGAATGCCGAAGTCCTGCGCCACGAATGACCAAGCGAGTGTTCCGATGCCGACGACGACCGACCAGCCCGTGACGATCGATGACGGGTACCGGGCCCGCACGCGAGCTTCGGCAGCTCTGTACGCCGAAGCACGCACGGTGATTCCCGCAGGGATCACTCACGACTCGCGGCTCACGCTGCCCTACCCGATCAGCGTGGCTCGCGCCGCAGGCCCACGTAAGTGGGATGTCGACGGCAACGAATACGTCGATTATTTCGGCGGCCACGGCGCATTGCTGCTCGGTCATTCGCACCCTGCGGTGGTCGAAGCGGTGCGGCGCCAGGTCGCTCTCGGTACGCATTGGGGCGCCTCCCACGCGCTCGAAGTGCGCTGGGCGCAGCTCGTGCAACGCCTGATTCCGTCGGCCGAGCGGGTCCGCTTCACGGCCTCGGGGACCGAAGCGTCGCACCTGGCTTTACGGCTTGCGCGAGCCTATACGGGAAAACCGAAGATCCTGCGATTCGTCGGCCACTTCCACGGTTGGCATGGCGAGGTCGTCGCTGGCGCGATGTCGCATTTCGATGGCTCGGTGCCCGCCGGCATTGCGCCGTCGCAGCTCGATCAGTCGATCGTGCTGCCGGCCGAAGATGTCCAACGCATCGCAGAAACATTGCAGACGCGCGATGACATCGCCGCGGTCATCCTGGAGCCCTCGGGCGCTTCGTGGGGCCAGGTGCCGCTGCCACCCGGCTTCATCGAAACGTTACGCGAGGTCACCAGGCAACAGGGCGTGGTGCTGATTTTCGACGAGGTGATCACCGGCTTTCGCTGGTCGCGCGGCGGGGCGCAGGCCCGCTATGGAATCACGCCCGATTTGTGCGTACTGGCCAAGATCCTCGCGGGCGGCCTGCCCGGAGGTGCGGTGGCGGGCGCCGCGGCGATCTTGGATCAACTGGACCCCGCCAAGGCGAAGGCCGCTTCGAGAGAGAAGGTCGGCCACCAGGGCACTTTCAACGCCAACCCGCTTTGCGCTGCGGCGGCGGTCGCGACATTGGAAATCGTCGAAACGAGCGACGTGTGCGAGCGCGCCGAAGTTACGGCCACCGGGATTCGCTACGGCTTGCGTCAGGTTCTGATCGAGGAAAACATCCCCTGGGGCGTCTATGGCGAGGCGTCCGTATTCGTCATCTTTCCGAACCCCGGGCGCCTGCCGATCGATCCCGCGACCTTCGACCCGGCCAGGCTCGGCTTCAAGGGACTCAAGGGAGCGCGCGATGCGAATCTGATCAACCGTCTGCGCATCGCCATGCTGGCCAGCGGCGTCGACATCATGGGCGGACCGGGCGGAATGGTTTCGGCCTCTCACGGCGCGGCCGAGGTCGCGCAGACGTTGGACGCATTTCGCACGGCGGTGCGGAGGCTGAAAGCGGAGGGCGATATCGGGCACGCCCAGCGTGCTTGACGCGCTCACCTTGCCGATACGAAGTTCCGGCAAGGTCATCGGAGATCGCCGCCATGTTCGTGAAAAACACCGCCAGGCGTCAGGTCACGTTTCCCGCCCGCGTGCCGGAAGCGCTGGGCGTGAAGCCCGGCGACCGGCTCGAACTCGAGGAAGGACCTGACGGGTTTGGCCTTCGCACGCGCCACATCGACCGGGCGCGCCCGGTTCGCGCCCCTACTTGCGCTCGGCAGCCCGGACCAGTTCGCGCACGCGACGCGGCGTGAGCGGCAACTCGTCGCACCGCACGCCGTAGGCCGATAGCGCGTCTTCGATACCACGACTCAACGCACCCGGCGCACCCATGCGCCCGCCTTCGCCGCCGCCCTTGATGCCGTACTCGGTGTAAGGCGAGGGCGTCTCGACGTGCCCCACGCGAATCTCGGGCGGCATTTCGTACAGGGTCGGCATGAGGTAGTCGGCGAACGTCGCGGTCAGGAGCTGCCCGGTCTCGTCGTAGTGAAACTTCTCGTAGAGCGCCGTGCCGATGCCTTGCGCAGTCCCGCCGCGGATGTGGCCGGCCAGCGTCACTGGATTCACCACCGTGCCGGCATCGTGGACCGCGACGTAGTCGAGAATCTTCACCTTGCCGGTTCTCGGATCGACCTCGACCAGCGCCATGTGGCACATATGCCCCATGATCGGATAGAAAATGCCGAGGTGCGAGCGATCCTTCGCGGGCATGGTCGTAAGCGGATGGTCGTACACGTAATTCGCGTCCAGCCCGCTCGCAAAATCGTCGCCCTCCGGGAGGTTGAGCCGGAAGTAGTGCGCGTAGAGCGAGACATCGCCGATCGTCTTCTCCTTGCCGGGCACGCCCTTCACGCCGATTTTGCCGTCGCGGAACTCCAGATCGGCCTGATGGGTCTCCATCATGTGGCCGGCGATGCGCAACATCTTCGCCTTCACCTTCGCGCTCGCACCGACGATCGCGCCGGCAATCATCACGGTGAAACGGCTGCCTCCGGGGCCGGTCGAATTGAACCCGGTCTGGGTGTCGGCATACACGACATTGATCTGCGCCGGATCGATCTGGAACTGTTCGGCGACGAGTTGCGTGGCCATCGTCTCGGGGCTGTTCCCCCAGAACGGCGAGCCCAGGGTCACGTGCACGATCCCGGTCGGATCGACGCGCAGCTGCACGCTCTCCGGCGAACTGGTCAACGTGAAGCCGGGAGTGTCGGTCGGATTGAGCGACCAGAACTCGGTCGCACTGAACACGCTGCGCTCCTGGCAGGTCGCCACCCCGATCCCGACGCAGCGTCCCTGCGAGCGCGCCTCCGCTTGCACCTTCTTCCAACGCGGCAGGTCGGCGAGGCGCAGCGCCTCGTTCATCACCGCCGGATAGTTGCCGCTGTCGTACACGTTGCCCGACGGGATGACGTAGGGGAACTGATCGGGTTGGATCAGATTCTTGCGACGCAGATCGAGCGGGTCCATCTTCAGTTCGTCGGCGGCGGCATCGGCCATCCGCTCGAGCATCCAGTTAGTCACCTCCGAGCCGAAGCCGCGATAGGCACCCTGCTGACACTTGTTGGTCAGCACCGCGACCAGTTCCATCTCGATGCTGCCGATGCGGTAGGGACCGACGATTTGGCACAGCGAGTTGCCATGCGTACCGTAACCGAACTGGAGATACGCGCCGTAGTCGTCGATGACCTGGAACCGCAATGCCAACATCGTCCCGTCGCGCTTCAAGGCGAGTTCGCAGCGGTAGATGCGGTCGGAACCGTGGTTGTCGCAGTTCGTGGTGCTGTCAATGCGGTCTTCGATGTACTTCACCGGGCGCCCCGCGGCGCGCGCAAGCGTGGCGGCGAGCGTCATGACCTTGTGCGTGAAGAGCTTGGAGCCGAAGCTGCCGCCGGTCACGCACGGAATGACGTTGAGCTTCGCCGCCGGCACACCGAGCGATGCACCGACCAGCCAGCCGACGTAGTTGATGAAGGAGCTATTCGCGTAGAGCGTGAACTTGCCGCTGCCAGGCTCGAAGGACGCGATCGCGCCCGTCGTCTCGAGTGGCTGGGCACCGGAGCGACCCCAGCGCAGTCGGCGTTTCACGACGAGGTCGGCCTTTGCGAAATCCTCCTTGATCGGACCATAGGTGTAGGTCTGGCGATGCGCGACGTTCGTCGGCCCACGTTCCGGATGGAGCACCGCATCGCCGCTGGAGCGGATCGCGGCCTCCGGATCGACGACCACCGGCAGATCCTCGTACTCGACCTCGATGAGATCGCACGCGTCCTCGGCGACGTAGCGGCTCTCGGCGACGACCGCTACGACTGCCTCACCGACGTGTCGCACTCGATCGACGGCGATGCAGTACTGCACCACCGGCGGGCTCGCGAACTGTGCAGTCGGCCCGGTGACCTTCTTCGCGTCTTCGCCGGTCATGACAAGAATCACGCCGGGGAGCGCCTTCGCCTTCGTGGTGTCGATGCGCTTGATGCGCGCGTGCGCCCGGTCGCTGCGCAGCACTGCCGCATGTGCCATCTTGGGCATGACGATGTCGTCGATGTACTGCCCGTGACCGGTGAGCAGGCGCGGGTCCTCGACGCGCTTCAGGTTCTTGCCGATCCACTTGTAGGTCTTCTGTGGCGCCTCTTGCTGCCGGCTCGCCGGAATGTAGCCCTCGGCGGCGATGTGCTTGGGGATCGTAGCGGTCATTTGGCGCCCTGTTTCATCAAGGTGACGGCGTGCTGGATGGATTCGACGATGTTGTAGTAGCCGGTGCAGCGGCACAGATTCGCGGATACGGCTTCGCGGATCTCGTCTGCCGACGGGTTCGCATTGCGTTCCAGCAGCTCGGTCGCGACCATCAACATACCGGGGGTGCAGAAGCCGCATTGCAGACCGTGCTTCTCCCAGAAGCCTTGCTGCAACAGGTTCAGTTGTCCGCCTTGCGCGAGACCGTCGACGGTGCGGATCGCGCAACCATCGGCCTGGACCGCGAACGTGAGACAGGAGCGCACCGCCTGGCCGTCGATCAAGACGGTACACGTGCCGCAAACTCCGTGTTCGCAGCCGACGTGCGTGCCTTTCAGATCGAGCTCGTCACGCAAAAAATCCGAAAGGAGCGTACGGGGTTCGACGGTGCGGCTCACCGCCGCGCCGTTCACCTTTAGACTGATCGAAAGTGCCGCCATGTTGATTCCTCCCGGGAGCGTTACAGGCAACGGCCGCGAGCCGTGGTGAGGGCGCGGACGGTCAGAGCTTCGACGAGTTCGCGCTTGTAGCGCGCGTCGGCGTGATAGGAATCGCCGGGCTGGACGAGTTCCGCGGCCAGCTTCGCCGCGCTCGCGATGCGCGCCTCGTCGAGCGCGACGCCCACGAGGTGCGCCTCGACCTTCGCGAGCCGCACCCCGGCGCGCTCCATGCCGCCGACCGCAACGCCCGCCTGCGTGCAACGTCCGCCGGCGACCCTAAGCGTCACACCAACCGCGGCCATCGCGAAGTCGCCCTTGCGAACGGCCTCTTCCTGCCACGACCAACCCTGCCCGGCCGGTGCGCTCGGGATGCGGATCTCGGTCAGCATCTCCCCGGCGGCGAGCGTGGTCGTCAGCGGTGCGACGAAGAACTCCTTCGCCGCGATCGTGCGCGTCGCTTTCGCGCTCCTGGCGATGATCTTCGCATCGCACGCGGCGAGCACCGCCGGCATCTCCGAGGCGGGATCGGCGTGGCTGATGTTCCCGCCGAGGGTGCCGCGATTGCGGATCGGCCCGTGTGCGACCCAAGGATAGGCTTCGGCCATCAGCGGACAGTGCTTCTTGACGAGTTCAGAGGCGAGCAGCGCGGCGTGACGTGCGAGCGCGCCGATGACGAGTTCACCGCCATCGACGCGAATTTCGCCGAGGCCGGGAACACGGTTGACGTCGATCACCATCTCGGGTTTGACGACCCGCAGGTTCATCATCGGCACGAGGCTTTGACCGCCCGCGAGGATCCTGGCGGCCGCGCCGTGCCGCGCAAGCGCCGCGAGTGCCTCGGGCAGCGACCCCGGGCGGATGTAATCAAAGGCTGCTGGCTTCATGGCGGGCTCTCCTTGGACCGGTAGGGAATTCAATCCTGCTCCGATCGCGCGTCCAGCCGACGGCGACGGTCTGGCGCTGATTCAGTGCTGCCGAGGATTGCGACGAGAGCATGTTGCACCTGCGCCCTGCCGATTGCAATGGCGGTCACGCCGAGGCGGCGCGAATCCCGAGAGGCGTGGGGCGATCGCGTCGTGCGCGGCTCAAGCCCTGAAATCGGAGGGCGATATCGGCAGCGCCTGGCAGCGGCGGGGGCTGTTACGATGGCGCGCTGATGATCGACCCGATCGAGGAGAAGCAGACCATGCCCATCACCGGAAAATGGCTCTTTACGGCAGCCATGGACGTCGACCCCGAGAAGGAAGCCCTCTTCAACGAGGTCTACGACGAGGAGCATATTCCGATCATCAAGAAGGTCCCGGGTGTGATTTCGGTGACGCGGCTCAAGCTCGACACGCTGCGGATGGCGATGGGCGGTGAAACGAAGACCATGGACCCGCAGGGCGCGCCGCGCTACGCCGCCATCTATGAACTCGAGAGCCCGGAGGTGTTGACCGGCGCCGCGTGGACGAAGGCGGTCGATCAGGGGCGTTGGCCGACGGAGGTCCGGCCCTACACGCGCAACCGCCGCCACACCCTGCACAAAGTCGTGTGACCAGGCGCATATTCCTGGGAATGCTGACGCCGTCTTCGAACACGGCGCTGGAGCCGCTCGCCGGCGCGATGCTCGCCGGCCTCCCGGAAGTGTCGGTGCATTTCGGCCGCTTCAAGGTCACCGAGATCTCGCTCGACCCGGGCGCCCTCGGGCAGTTCGACGACGTGAAGGTGCTGGAGGCCGCGAGCCTGCTTGCCGACGCCAGGGTCGACGTGATCGCCTGGAACGGCACTTCGGCGGGCTGGCTCGGACTGGACGCGGACGAGCGGCTGTGCGAGCGAATCACGGCGCAGACCGGGATTCCCGCGACGACCTCGACGCTCGCTCTCAGGGAAATCATGCTGAAGAGCGGGCGCACCGCCTACGGGCTGGTGACGCCGTACATCGACGCGGTTCAGGAGAGAATCGCGGCGAACTTCATGCGCCACGGCCTCAAGCTGGCCGCCGAGCGGCATTTGAACATTTCCGTCAATTTCGATTTCTCCGAAGTGAGTGAAACGCAACTGGAAACCATGATCCGCGAGGTGGCGCAGGCCAAGCCGCAATGCATCACCACCTATTGCACCAACCTGCGGGCCATGCGCCTGGTCGACCGGCTGGAACGCGAAATCGGCATTCCCATCTACGACAGCATCGCCACGGCGCTGTGGAAGTCGCTCAAGATCGCCGGCGTCGACGCGCGCCGCGTCAAGGGCTGGGGCCGCTTGTTCCAGGAATCCACCTGATCTTGCGATGACGTGACCGCGCCTCGATACGATCTCGTCATCCGCAATGCCCGGCTCGCGACCGCGGCGGACACGACGCACTGCGACATCGGCATCTCGGCAGGCAGAATCATGGCGCTCGCGCAATCGCTCGCCCAGGGTCAATCGGAAATCGACGCGGCCGGAAAATGGGTGACACCCGGCGGGGTCGATGCGCATTGCCACCTCGACCAGCCGATGCCGGCGCCGATGAAAATGGCCGACGACTTCGTGAGCGGCACGGTGGCGGCCGCGTGCGGCGGCACCACGACGGTGATTCCGTTCGCTGCACAGGTCAAGGGGGGCAGCCTGCGCGCCGCAGTCGAGGACTACCACCGGCGCGCCGACGGCAAGGCGCTCATCGACTACGCGTTCCATCTCATCGTCACCGATCCGACCGAAACCGTGCTGCGCGAGGAGCTGCCCGCGCTGATCCGGGAGGGCTACACGTCGTTCAAGGTCTACATGACCTACGACGACCTGAAGCTGAGCGACCATGAAATTCTCGACGTCCTCGCGGTGGCGCGCCTGGAGGGCGCGATGGTGATGGTGCATGCCGAGAACGCCGATTGCATCGAGTGGCTGACGCGCAGGCTGGAGGCGGCCGGACGCACCGCGCCGCGCTATCACGCAGAGGCACGGCCGATGCTGGTGGAGCGCGAAGGCACGCATCGCGCGATCGCGCTCTCGGAGCTGGTCGATGTCCCGATCCTGATCGTGCACGTCTCGGGACGCGAAGCGGTCGAGCAGATCCGCTGGGCGCACGCGCAGGGGCTGCGCGTTTATGCGGAGACCTGTCCGCAGTATCTGTTCCTCACCGCGGAACATCTGCACGCACCGGGCTTCGAGGGCGCAAAGTTCGTCTGCAGCCCGCCGCCGCGCGATCCGGCCAATCAGCAGGCGATCTGGGATGCGCTGGCCGGAGGCGTGTTCCACGTGTTTTCCTCGGACCACGCCCCGTTCCGCTACGACGACGCGCAGGGCAAGAAACTCGGCGGCAAGGAGGTCGCGTTCCGCAGCATTCCGAACGGCATACCGGGGATCGAGACGCGCCTGCCGCTGCTGTTCTCAGCGGGCGTGCTAGGCGGGCGCATCGACATCAACACCTTCGTCGCGCTGACTTCGACCAATCCGGCGAAACTCTACGGACTGTATCCGCGCAAGGGCACGATCGCGGTCGGCTCGGACGCCGACCTCGTCATCTGGGGCGAGGGCCGCGAGATCACGATCGCGAACAGCCTGCTGCATCACCGCGTCGACTACACGCCCTACGAGGGGATCAAGCTTGGCTCGTGGCCGCAGGTCACCGTCGCACGCGGCGAGGTGGTGTGGGACGGAAGCACGCCGCAGGGCCGGGCCGGGCGCGGGCAATTCCTCAAGTGCGCGCCGCCCGACGCGGCGCGGCCCATGACGCACCGTTCCACCGCGTAGACACCGCGGAACGTGCCCGCGGATTCGCGGGTTACCGTCCCCTAGATCATCAGGTACTTCGACTTCACTTCGTCGTTCGCGGCGAGTTCCTGCATGCTGCCGTGGAAGCGAATGTGCCCCTTCTCGATCACGTAGGCGCGATCGGACACGTCGCTCGCGAAGTGGATGTTCTGCTCGGCGAACAGGATCGTCAGGCCCATGCGCTTGAGTTCCCGGATCTGCCGGGTCAGTTCCTGTACCACCACCGGCGCGACGCCCTCGACGGGTTCGTCGAGCAGCAGCAGCGAGGGATTGCCCATCAGCGTCCGCCCGATGGTGAGCATCTGCTGCTCGCCGCCCGAAAGATAGCCGCCCAGTCGGCGATCGAGCGGCGCAAGCACCGGGAACAGGTCGTAGACGCGCTCGTAAGTCCACGGCGCATTGTCATCGCGGCCCTTCTTGATCGCGATCTCGAGGTTTTCGCGCACCGTCAGGTCGGGGAAAATCAATCGGTCGTCGGGAACGAATCCGATGCCGAGCTGCGCGATCTGGAAGGGTTCCCGGCCGAGCAGCGACTCGCCGTCGAAGTGGATGCTGCCGCGCCTGCCCTGCGCCAGCCCCATGATCGTTTTCAGCGTCGTGGTCTTGCCCGCGCCGTTCCGTCCCAGCAGACAGACCGACTCGCCCGCGTTCACTTCCAGCGACACGTCGAACAGGATGTGGCTGGTGCCGTAATAGGTGTGAAGCTTCTCGATCTTGAGGCTCGGCATCGTCGTCAGGCGTGGCGTTCGCCCAGGTAGACCCTCTGCGCGGTTTCGTCGGCCCGCACCTCTTCCGGCGTGCCCTGGAGGATGATCTCGCCCCGGTGCAGCAGCGTCAGCCGGCGCGCGTGGTTGAACACCACGCCCATGTCGTGCTCGGTGAACAGCACCGTCAGCTTCAGCTCGCGGTTGAGGCGGTCGACCAGTTCCATGGTCGAGCGCGCCTCGTCGATCGACATGCCGGCGGTGGGTTCGTCGAGAAACAGAAGCCGCGGCCGCCCCGCCAGCGCGATCGCCAGTTCGAGCCGCTTCTTGTCGCCCTGCGCGAGTTCCCCGGCCATCAGGTCGCGCTTACCCTCCAGCCCGCAAAGCGCGAGCATGCGTTCGGTTTCCCCGGCGCCGACTTTGCTTCCCGAGGCAAACAGGCGAAACGTCGCCCGCATCTGCGCCTGCACCGCGGCGCGCACGTTTTCACCGACCGTCATGCGGCCGAAAATGCTGCTCACCTGGAATGCACGCGAGATGCCGCGCCGAACGACCCGGTGAGGCGGCAATCCGGTGATGTCCTTGCCGGCGAACACCACCTTGCCGGCGTCCGGACGGTGATAACCCGTGAGCAGGTTCATGAACGTGCTCTTGCCGGCGCCGTTCGGACCGATGATCGCCGACTGCTCGCCCTCTTCCATCGTGAAGTAGATGTTGCAGGTGACGTGAACGCCGCCGAAATGCTTCTCCAGCCCGGTCACTTCGAGGATGTTGGCGCTCATGGCTGCCGCTCCGCCGCCGGTGCGGGGGGTTCGGCCTCGCCGTTGGCGCTGCGCTCGCCGGAGCGCGCGCCCCGGATGCGCGCGTCGATCATGCCGAGGATGCCCCCCGGCGCGAACAACACGATCAGCAGGATGATCGTTCCGATCGTGAGCGGCCAGTACACGGTGTACATCTTCACCACCGCCTGCAGCATGGTGTAGATCACCGATCCGAACATCGGTCCGATGATCGTCCCGCCGCCCCCGATCAGCGTCATGAAGACCGCGATGCCCGATTCTCCCCAGCCCAGCAGGCCGGGATTCACGCTGCGCGAGAACGGCCCCCACAGCGCCCCGGCAACCCCTGCAAAAGTGCCGGCAATGACGAAGTTGGCGAGCATGTGCGCCCGGACGTTGGTGCCGAGGAACGCGGCGCGGCGCTGGTTGTCGCGCAGCGTGCGAAGCGCGTAGCCGAACGGCGATTCGGTGATGCGCCACATCACCGCGGCGGCCACCACGACGATCGCGAGCGTGAAGAAGTAGAAGTTCGTCGAGTCCTGGAAGAACGGCGGCGGCAGCAGTCCCTGGATGCCGTCGTCGCCCTTGGTGAAGCTGTACCAGGAGAACACGATGTAAAAGAGCAGTTCGCCGAAGGCGAGCGTGAGGATGGCGAAGTAGATCCCGGTCAGCCGCACGCAGAAAAAGCCGACGATCAGCGCCGCCACCGCGGCGACCGGCGGACCGACGAGGAGCGACAGCAGGAAGTCCACGACGCCGATCTGTCCATCCGCGGTCTTCAGCGCCGTGAACAGCATCGCGGTCGCGTACGCGCCGACGCCGAAGAACGCCGCGTGGCCGAACGAGATCTGCCCCATGTAGCCGTACAGCAGGTTGAAGCTCATGGCGAACAGGCCGAGGATCAGCACCTCGGTCCCGACGTGCGTCCAGAACTCCCCCGGCAGCCAGGGCACACCGATGGCCGCAACCAGCAGCAGCAGCGCGACCGGCCCCGAGATTCCGAAACCCGCGTACAGGCGGGAGAGCGGACCGGCGCTTTTCTCGTTCGTGGTCATTGCGGTCAGTACCGCATCTCGGTGCCGAACAAGCCCCAAGGCCGCCAGATCAGCACCGTCACGACGATCAGGAAGATCATGGCCAGTGCGCCGTCGGGCCAGAACAGGATCGAAAACGAATACACGACGCCGACGATGATCGAGGCGACGAAGGTGCCCAGCATACTGCCGAAGCCGCCGATCACCACCACCGCGAAGCATTGCACGATGATGTCGAGGTCGACTCCGAGCGCCATCGGAAGGAGCGGCAGGAATACGCCGCCGGCCAGCGCCGCGAGGCCTACGCCGAGCGCGAACACCATGGCGTAAATCTTCGGAATCGGAATGCCGAGCGCGCTCACCATGTTGCGGCTGAACACGGCAGCGCGAACGATCTTGCCGAAGCGCGTGCGATGCAGGAAGTACCACAGGCCCGCTGCGACGGCGACGCCGGTGCCGACGATCACGAAGTGGTAGGGATTGACGATCGTATCGAACATCTCCACCGGCTTCACGCCCAGATTGATGCGCCGGTTTTCCAGTCCCCAGATGAGCTTGATCACGTCGCCCAGGATCAGCACCAGCGCAAAGGTGAGCAGCAGCTGCTCGGGCAACTCACGCTCGTAGGTGCGTCGGATGAGGAAGCGCTCGAGCGCGAGGCCGAAGAGCATCATCGCCGCGACCGCGCCGACGATCGACGGCAGCAGCATCCAGGGGCTGGCGCCGAACTGCTGGCTGAGGAATGTGAAGATCGAAAACGTCACGTAGCCGCTCAGCAGCCACAGCGTGGCGTGGGCGAAGTTGAGGATGTTCATGACGCCGAAAATCAGCGACAGTCCGGCGGAAAGCAGAAACAGGACCATCGCGCGCGACAGTCCGCTGAACAATTGCAGGGCGTAAGGGCCGATGTCCGCCATGGTGAATCGTCGGGTCAACCCGGCTGGAGCGCCTCAGGCGATCCAGCCGGTGCTCGGTGCGCGCTTCAGGCGCGCTTTTTCTTCAGTTTCTCGACCTCTTCGCAGCTCGGCGTCCACACGTCGTTGCCTTCGACCAGGACCATGGTGTCGGGCTTGTAGATCGGGAACGGGTAATCCGGCGAATCCCACACCTCGCCCACGTAGGACGGCACGTTGAGCTGGTTGCTGCAGTCGCGGAAGGTGCGCTTGCCGCGGCAGGTGTCGATGGTCGCGCCCTTGAGCGCCTTGACGATCGCCTCGGTATTGGTCGAAGCAGCCTTTTTCGTCGCCTGCTCGAGCCCGCCGAGCGCGTCGTAATACATGCACGCCCAGTCATCGGGGTAACCGTCGGGGCCGAAGGCCGCACGATCGCGCTTGATGTAGGCCTGCATGATCGGCTCTTTCAGGTGGGCGAAAAACGGGCAGCGCGCCAGTCCGATGATGCCGCGCGGCAGCGTCTTGCGCTGCGCCTTGAGGTCGTTCACCGCGATCAACCCGCCGGGGAACGGCACGCGCTTGAACAGGCCCATCTGGTTGGCCTGCTGCATGAACGTCTCGGCGTCCTTGCCGGCAACCGCGCCGAACATGAAATCCGGCTTGGCGGCCATGATCGCCGTGATGTACGAAGTGAAGTCGGTCTCGCCCAGCTTGAACCAGAGCTGGCGGGTCTCCTTGATCCCGGCATCGACCTTCGCCAGACCCGTGGTGAAGCCCTTGTGCGTGTCGCGGCCCCACTCGTAGTCCTGACCCAGCGAAATGTAGCTCTTCCAGTTGTTCTTCTTCGCCATGCGCGCCACGGCCACCACCACCGCGCCCGATTGCATGTTGCTGTCGGGGCAGAACTGGTAGGTATAGGGCGTGTAATTGTCCTGCGTGATTTTCGAGCTGTTGGAGGTCGCGGCGAAATGCAGGATCTTGTATTCGTGGATGATCTCCTGGATCGCCAGCGCGACCGCGCTCGAATAGGTGCCGAATATGGCGTCGACCTTGTCGTTCAGGATCAGCGATTTCGCTTCGCGCGCGCCGACGTCGGGCTTGGTTTCAGTGTCGCGGTAAACGAGCTGTACCTGGTGCTTGCCGAGCAGCCCGCCGCGCTTGTTCAGTTCGGCGACCGCGACCGGAAGGCCCTTGATGCAATGCGCCATGTAATTTGCGCCGGTGCCGGTCGAAGGCAGCAGCAGGCCGATCTTGTAAGGGGCGCCCGCCTGGGCGCTCGCCAACCGGGGGGTCAGGGTCAGCGCACCCGCGGCGAGGCTTGAAAAAACGAAATCGCGCCGGCTCAGCTTGAGCCGGTCGATCAGGGATTCCAGGTTCTTTTCCTTGGTGGTCATGGTGGATTTCCTCGCAGAATTGTCTGGGGATGGTGACTACGGATCCTTCGCCATGGTACGCCTATTCCCGGACTCGAAGTGGTCCTCCCGCCGCACCTGAATTGCCCTCCATCAACGCGCCCACGGGGCGCGGGTCACGCGTCAGATCGCAGGCGCCCGCCGGTGCCAGTCGGTCGCGCTCTGGTAGGCGTGCCCCAGGCGGAACAGCAGCGCTTCGTCGAACGGCCGGCCGATCAACTGAAACGCGCAGGGCAGCCCATGTGGCTGGAATCCGCAAGGCACGGCGAGGGACGGCAGTCCGAGATAGTTCGCCGGGCGCATCAGACGGGTCACCTGCGCCAGCACCTCGCCCATCTTCTGGCCGCCGCCGACGTCGGTTTCCGCGATCGTCGGCGTGGCGAACGCCACGCACGGCGCGTGCACTACGTCCACCGGCGCCATCGTCGCTGCGAGCCAGGCCCGCAGCGCTTCGCCCCGCAGGCGCAGCGCGTTGATGTACTGCGTGGCGCTCACCGCCGCGCCGAGTTCGAGCCGGGCGCGCACCTGGTCGGAATAGTCCCCCGGGCGCTCGCGCAGCCAGTCGGCGTGCAGCGCCGCGGCCTCGGCGGCGATGATCGCCGTCGCCGCCTGGTTCCAGGAATCGATGTCCGGCATCACGACGTCGACCGTGACGCAGCCGAGCGAGCGGTACACCTCGAGGCTCGCGCGCACGAGGCGCTCGATGTGCTCGTCGGCACCATCGTAGAAATAGCTCGTAGGCACGCCGATCCGAAGGCCCTTCACCGGCCGATCGAGCGTCGCGACGTAGTCGGGCACCGGACGGCGGCTGCTGGTTGCGTCGGCGGGATCGTGTCCTGCGATCGCGCCCAGCAGGAGCGCGCAATCCTCGACCGTGCGCGCGAGCGGGCCTACGGTGTCGAGGGAAAACGAAAGCGGCATCGCGCCCGCGCGTGACACTCGGCCGTAGGTTGGCTTGATTCCCGTAACGCCGCAGAAATGCGCCGGCAGGCGGATCGAGCCCCCGGTGTCCGAGCCGAGCGCGGCGAAGTTGACGCGCGCCGCGAGCGTGGTGCCCGAGCCGCTCGAGGAACCGCCGGTAATGTAATCCGGGTGCCAGGCGTTGCGGCAGTGGCCGTAGTGATAGTTGTGTCCCGTAGGACCGTAGGCGAATTCGGTCATGTTCAGAACGCCGAACTGCAGCGCACCCGCGGTGTCGAGCCGCTTGAGCGCGGTGGCGGTGGCGGGCGCGGGCCGATCGCGCGCGATCTTCGAGCCGCAGGAAGACGCCACGCCCTCGCGGTAGTACATGTCCTTGTGCGCCATCGGCACGCCGGCGAGCGGCCCGCGCACGAACCCTCGCGCGATCTCGGTGTCGGCCAGCCGCGCCGCGGCGAGCGCCTCCTCCTCGTCGATGCGAACGAAACAGTTGAGTTTCTCGTGCGCGCGCCGCGCCGCGGCAAGTGTTTCCTGCATCGCCTCATTCGCGGAGATTTCACCAGAGCGAATACGCCGCGCAAGTTCCGCGGCCGGGAGCTTCAGCAAATCACTCATGCAATGACCTCGTTTTTGCAACATTGACGCCCGGCGGACCGGACGGTAACGTACAGGCTTCCTGTACAGACCGGCCGGCGCTCATGACCGACACCCATGCGACCACCTACACCCAGGCGCGCGAGAATTTCGCCGCGCTCTGCGACGCCGTGACCGGCAACCGCGAAACCGTGCTCATCCGGCGTCGCGGCAAGGAGGATGTGGCGCTCATCGCGGCATCGGAGCTGCGCAGTCTCCTGGAGACGGCGCATCTGACTGCGTCGCCGGCCAACGCCCGGCGCCTCGAGCGCGCGCTGCGGGACGCCAGAGCTGCCCGCCGTATGACCCGGATGTCGAGCCGGCAGTTGCGCGCCTGGGCGGAATCCGCGCCGAAGGGCGGCAAGCGTGCCGGCCGCAAGGCGTAGCGCACTCTTCCACGCCGCGTTCCTCGAGGATCTGCGGTTCTGGATCGGGACCGATCGCGCATGCGCTCTGCGCGTGCTTGATCTGGTCGATGCGGCGTTGCGCGAACCGTTCACGGGGATCGGCAAACCCGAGCCGTTGCGCCACCAATACGCCGGATGCTGGTCGCGCCGGGTCACTCTGGAGCACCGGCTCGTCTATCGGGTGACTGCGACCACCGTGGAGTTCCTCCAGGCGCGCTATCACTACCGCTGATCATCGCGCGCTGCCCTCGAGCACGCGCGTGAAAGACGCGGGTTCGACCTCGAACGCGAGCTCGCGCGTCGCAGCGCGCTCGGCCTGCAGTTGCGCGGCGAGCGTGCGCGCGAGCGCGGCTGCGCGCTCCGGCGGCAGGGCGATGCCCTGCTGCGCGAGGAGCCGGGCGTAAAGGTCTTCGGACCTGGATTCCATGAATGCCTCGCTCTGGTCTGGCCGGATGGCGACCGGCCGTGTGGGTTTTGAATCTCCCATGATCTCCTGACTTTCTCGTTTCGCGATCGCGCGAAACGAGAAAGTCAGGAGACCGGATAACGGCAACAAACCTCACGGCCCCTCATCCACCGGCCGGAACCTTGATCCTTAACGCGCATTCCTCTGCACGATCCCCATCATTTTGTACACAAGCAGCGCCGCCGCAAAGTCGAAGGCGTGAAACCCCGCGATGGGCGCGAATTCGAGCAGGTCGAAGCCGATGACCCGCCGCTGCCGCGCCACGGACTCGAACAGGCCGAGCGTCTGGTACCAGCCCAGCCCTCCGGGCACCGGCGTGCCGGTCGCCGGAAGCACGGAAGGATCCATGCCGTCGACGTCCAGCGTGAAGAACACCCTCTCGGGGAAGTCCGCAGGCAGCTCGAAGCTCTCAATGCCGCGCGGCACGAGCTGGTCGGCGTCGAGGTAGCGCACGCCGTGCGCCGCGCGCGCCTCGCGCTCTTCCTGCGAGTAGGCGCGGTTGCCGAGCTGAAAAAGCGGGATCCCCGCCTCCACCACGCGCCGCATGACGCAGGCATGGCTGAACTTCGTGCCCTCGTATTCGTCGCGCAGGTCGGCGTGCGCGTCGATCTGCACCACGCCGAAATCGCGCACCCCTGCCTGCAGGAATCCCTGGATCACGCCCCAGGTGACCGTGTGCTCGCCGCCGAGCACGACCGGAATCCGTTCCAGCCGGAGGATCTCCGCGACGCGCGCGCTGATCGCGGCCAGCACGGTTTCTGCTTGCGGCGCGCAGTCCACCGCGGGCCAGGTGTAGATGCCGTCTGCGCCCGGATCGCTCGCGCCGTCCCAGCGCTCGAGCTGGCCCGAGGCTTCGAGAATCGCGGTCGGGCCTTTCCCGGTGCCGCCGCCGTAGGAAACCGTCTTTTCGTACGGGACGGGCACGACGTGAAACCGGGCGGCCTCGGGCGCAAGCTCCGCGAGTTCCGTGCCGAGAAACCGAAGCCGCGCGCCCGGCGCCGTCGCAGCGCTCATGACAGCCGGCCCCTGAAGTCCTCGTAGCCGAAGCGGCGTACGACGCGAAGGGCGTCGCTCTCGCAATTCCAGATCGCGATGTCGGGGAGCCGCGTGCCGTTGAAGGTCGTCGTCTTCACCATGCTGTAGAGCGCCATGTCCTCGAACACCAGGCGCTGCCCCACGGCGAGCGGTTCGCGAAACGAAAAATCGCCGATCACGTCGCCCGCGAGGCAGGTGAGCCCGCCGAGCCGGTAGGTGTGCGCGTATTCGCCGGGTGCGCCGCTGCCGATGATCTTCGGGCGATAGGGCATTTCGATCACGTCGGGCATGTGGCAAGTCGCCGAGGTGTCGAGGATCGCGAGCGGCATCCCGTTCCAGGCGAGGTCGAGCACCTGCGCGACGAGTACGCCCGCGTGCAGCGCGATTGCCTCGCCGGGCTCGAGGTACAGCTCGACGCCGTGGCGCTCGCGGAACCCGCGCAGCAGCGCGATGAGCGCATCGACGTCGTAGTCGGGCCGCGTGATGTGGTGCCCGCCGCCGAAATTGATCCAGTCCATGCGCGCGATGAATTCGCCGAACTTCGCCTCGAACGCGGCCACCGTGCGCTCGAGCGGCGCGACGTCCTGCTCGCACAAGGTGTGGAAATGCAGCCCGCTGATGCCCTCCAGTTCGCGCTCCGGAAACTGCGAACGCACCATTCCGAGGCGGGAGTGCGGCGCACAAGGGTCGTACAGGGCCACGGCTCCTTCGGAGTGCTCGGGGTTGACGCGCAACCCGAAGCGCAGCCCCGGCCGCCGTTTGGCCGCCTCGAGCGCGAGCGCGCGGAAGCGCGACCACTGCGAGGGCGAATTGAACACGACGTGGTCGGAGAGTTCGAGGATTTCTCGCAGGTCGTGCTCCGAGTACGCGGCGGAAAAGGTGTGCACCTCGCCGCCGAACTCCTCGCGCCCGAGGCGAGCTTCGTGCAGTCCGCTCGCGCAGATCCCGGAGAGATGACGCGCAACCAGCGGCGCCAGGCTGAACATCGCGAACGCCTTGAGCGCAAGCAGCACCTTGGCGCCGCTTTCGCGCTGCACGCAAGCCAGGATTTTCAGGTTGTCCTCGATCGATACTTCGTCGACGACGTAGCACGGTGTGGCGAGGCGGCCCGCGTCGAGCCGGCGAAAGCGTCCGGTGCGCTCAGTCCATCGGCGCATCGAGCCTCTGCAAGGTCCAGGGCAGGCCGTGCCGGTTCAGCGCCTCCATGAAGGGATCGGGGTCGAACTCCTCCATGTTGAACACGCCCTGCCCGCGCCACTTGCCCGTCACCATCAGCTTGGCGCCGATCATCGCCGGCACTCCGGTGGTGTAGGAAATCGCCTGCGAGCCGACCTCGCGGTAGCACGCCTCGTGATCGCAGACGTTGTACAGAAACACGACCTTGTCCTTGCCGGCTTTCTTCCCGTGCACCAGGGCGCCGATGCAGGTGCGCCCCTTGGTGAGCGGCCCGAGGCTGGAGGGATCCGGGAGCAGCGCCTTGAGGAACTGGATCGGCACGATTTCGCGGCCCTGGAACATCACCGGGTCGATGCGCGTCATGCCGACGTTGCCGAGCACCCTGAGGTGCGTCAGGTAATTCTCCGAAAACGTCATCCAGAAGCGCGCCCGTTTCAGGCTCGGGAAATTCTTCGCGATCGACTCCAGCTCCTCGTGGTAGAGGAGATAGATTTTCATCGGCCCGATGCCTTCGGGAAAATCGTGCATCCGGCTCACCGAGAGCGGCGCGGTGGTCTTCCATTCGCCGCCCTCCCAGTAGCGCCCTTCGGCGGTCACCTCGCGGAGGTTGATCTCGGGATTGAAGTTGGTCGCGAACGGCTGTCCGTGCGCGCCTGCGTTGGCGTCGATGATGTCGAGCGTCTCGATCGAATCGAACTCGTGCTTCGCGAGCCAGGCCGTGAACACGTTGGTCACGCCCGGGTCGAAGCCGCTCCCGAGGAGCGCCATGATGCCGCGGCTGCGAAAGCGCTCCCGGTAGGCCCACTGCCACTTGTACTCGAACTTCGCCACATCGAGCGGTTCGTAGTTCGCCGTGTCGAGGTAATCGACGCCGCCCGCCAGGCACGCGTCCATGATGTGCAGGTCCTGGTAGGGCAGCGCGACGTTGATCACGATGTCCGGGCGCACGCGCGCGATCAGCGCGCTCATCTGCGCGAGGTCGTCGGCGTCGACCTGGGCGGTCTCGACCGGGCGCGGAATCTGCGCGGCGATTCGCCGGCACTTCTCGATGGTGCGGCTCGCGAGCACGATGTGCGAGAAGACTTCGGGAACCTGGGCGCACTTGTGCGCCACCACCTGCCCGACGCCGCCGGCGCCGACGATCAGCACCCTCGCCATGTCCGCCTTACTCTTCGAAGTAGGTGTAGCCCCGCATGCTCGCGGAGAACGCCTCGAAGATGGTCTGGCGCTCGCTCGCCGAGATGCGCCCCTTGCGCACTGCCTGCTCGGCGGTGACGCGGAACTGCTCGAGCATCTGCTGCGGCTGGTACTCGACGTAGCTCAGCACGTCGGAGATCGAGTCGCCGTCGATCTCGCGCACGAAGTCGAACGTCCCGTCCTCGTGGATCCGGACGCTCACGACGTTGGTGTCGCCCATCAGGTTGTGCAGGTCGCCGAGCGTCTCCTGGTAGGCGCCGACGAGGAACACGCCGAGGTAGTACGGCTGGCCGTCTTCGAGCGGGTGCACCGGCAGCGTCTTGCGGATCCCGCGCGCGCCGATGAAGCGGTCGATCTTGCCGTCGGAATCGCAGGTGATGTCGGCGATGATCGCCTCGCGCTCCGGCGCCTCGCCGAGGCGGTGCACCGGCATGATCGGGAACACCTGCTCGATCGCCCAGACGTCGGGCAGCGACTGGAACACCGAGAAATTGCCGTAGTAGATGTCCGAGAGCGACTCTTCCAGCGCGTCCAGGCCGTTGGGCACGCGCCTGGCGCCCGGCAGTTCCTTGGCGATCGCGCGCACGATCTGCAGGAAAATGTTCTCGGCGAGCGAGAGCTCGCGCAGCCGCACCTTTCCGTGCTTGAACTGCTCGCGCATTTCGCCGCGGTAATAGGCGGCGTCGTTGTGGCACTCCTGCAGGTTCTTCGGGTTGATGTTCTTCAGCGTATAGCGCAGGTTCGTGATCAGCTCGTGCTCGCCTGCGGCCGGCTCCGGGACCTCGCGCGGTTCGAAGCGCGTGACATCCAGGATGTCGAAGAGCAGCACCGAGGAGTACGCCACCACCGCGCGACCCGATTCGGTGATAATCACCGGGTGCTCGATGCCTTCGGGGTCGAGCGTCGTCATGATGGTCTCGACCAGGTCCTGGCAGTACTCGTCCAGGGAGTAATTCTTGCTGTACTCGTAGTTGGTCTGCGAGCCGTCGTAATCCACCGCCAGGCCGCCGCCGAGATCCAGGTAGCCGAGCGCCGCGCCATCCTTGCGCAGGTCGACGTAGTAGCGGCAGGCCTCGAGCACCGCGCTGCGGATGTCGCGGATGTTGGGGATCTGCGAACCGAGGTGGTAGTGCAGCAACTGCACGCAGTCGAGCATTTCGTGCTCGCGCAGCGCGTCGAGCAGCACGACGATCTGTTCGGTCGTGAGGCCGAAAATGCTGCGGTCGCCGCTCGATTCGTGCCAGTTGCCGCCGACGCGCGAGGCGAGCTTGACGCGAACCCCGAGCATCGGCCGGATCCCCAGCCGCCGGCTTTCCTCCAGGATGATCGGCAGCTCGGTCGGGGTCTCGATGACGAAGAAGCACTTGTAGCCGAGCTTGAGCGCCTGCAGTCCGAGGCTCACGAACTCGGTATCCTTGTAGCCGTTGCAGATGATGTAGCCGCCGTCGGGCTCGAGGTAAGACAGCGCGATCAGCAGCTCCGCCTTGCTGCCGGCCTCCAGCCCGTGCCCGTAGCGCGCGCCGAAGCGGGCGATCTCCCCGATCACCTGGCACTGCTGGTTGACCTTGATCGGGAACACGCCGCGGTACTCGCCGCGGTACTGCAGCGCGCGGATGGCGCGGTTGAAGGTGTCGTTCAGGAGCGAAATCTGGCAATCGAGCAGGTTCTCGATCCGCAGCAGCACCGGCATGCGCAGGCCGCGCTGGCGGATGCCGGCGATGATGCTCATCAGGCTCGCGCGCACCCGCTGCTCGCCGAAGGGCACCACGACCTGCACTGCGCCGTCCGCGCCGACATCGAAATATCCGGCGCCCCAGCTCCGGATGCCGTACAGCTCCGCCGATTCAGCGGTGGTCCAGCCCGACGCCAGGTCTCGTTTCAATTCGCGCGCGTTCCGTCGCTGGAAATTTTCCCGGATCCGAAAATAACAGATTCGCGCGGCGATGTCGCTAGTGTCGGAGCACGGCAACGCGCGCGGTCGCCGCTTTGACAGCCCGGACGCTCGCCGCTACCGTGTTGCGCCGCGCGCGTCTGCCGAACGAGGACGAAACGACGATGGATTTCCGCTTGAGCGAAGAACAGAGGAAGCTGGTCGAGCTGGCCGAGCGCCTGGGCCGCGAGTCGTTCGCGCCGAAGGCGGCGCGCTGGGACCGCAATCACGAGTACCCGCACGAGAACGTCGCGGTGCTGCGCGGCGCGGGACTGCTCGGGATGACCATTCCGGAGCGCTTCGGCGGTCCGGAGCGGCCCTTGATCGACGCCGTGCTGGCGATCGAGACGATCGCCAAGTACTGCGGCGTGACCGCGCGCATCGTGGTGGAGACCAACATGGGCGCGCTCGGCTGCGTCATGGCCTACGGCACCGAGCGCCAGCAGCGCGAGACGGCGCGGCGCGTCCTCGCGGACGGCGACAAGCCGGCCATCGGCATGACCGAGCCCGGCGCCGGTACCGACCTCACTGCGCTCAAGACGACTGCCAGGGAGCGCGACGGCGGCTACGTGCTCGACGGAACGAAGCACTGGATCACGGGGGGCGGGATCTCGCGCACCAACCTGATCTTCGCCCGCATCGTCGGCCGGGACGGCTCCGACGAGGGCATCGGCGGCGTCCTCGTGGACCTCGGGACGCCCGGATTCCGGATCGGGCGCGTGGAAGACGCGATGGGCCTGCGCGGCATCCCGGAGGCCGAACTGATCTTCGAGAATTGCGCGGTGCCCGCGGAGAACCTGGTGGTTCGAGATCCCAGGGACGGGTTCAAGAAGCTCATGAACGGCTACAACGCCCAGCGGATCGGCGCCTCCGCCGTCGCGCTCGGCCTGGCGCAAGGGGCGCACGACCTCGCGGTGGACTACCTTTGCGAGCGCGAAGCCTTCGGCCGGAAACTGAAGGACTTCCAGGGGCTGGAGTGGATGATGGCGGAGGGCGAAATCGCGCTCGAGGCCGCCCGGCTGCTCATCTACCGCGCAGCCTGCAACGCGCGGCACCTCGCGAACAACGTCATGCTGCCGCAGATGAAGGACGCATCGATCGCGAAGGCCTTCACCGGCCACCAGGCCTTCCAGGTCGTGAGCGAATCGCTGCAGATGTTCGGCGCCGCCGGCTACTCGCGCGACCTGCCGCTCGAGCGCATGCTGCGCGACGTCCGCATGTTCCAGATCGGCGGCGGCACCTCGCAGGCCCAGCTCAACATGATCGCGCGCGGAATTTTCGCCGGGCGCTGATCAGAGCGCGACGCGCGGCGGGCCTCCGGCGCCGGGCGCAAGCCGCCCGTCGTCCAGCGGCTCTCCAAGCACCTGGCGCACCGGGATCACTCCGCCCCAGATCGGCAGCGCGTAATCGGGCTCGTCGTCCACGGGCGGCCCGCTGCGCAGCTTGGCGGAGGCCTCCTCGATGTGCATGCCGAGCACCGTGGTCGCCTTCAGCTCCTGGCGCGTGACCGGTCGCAACTCCCGCCAGCGCCCCGGGTACAGCCGCTCGACGAACGCCTCCATCTTCGCCGATTTCTCGGCGGCGTCCTCGACCTTGTAGGGCTTGCCGTAGAGCATCGCCGAACGGTAGTTGACCGACTTGTGGAAACCCGAGCGCGCGACGACGAGCGCGTCGAGAATCGTCACCGTCAGGCAGACGTTCGGGCGTTTTTCCATCGCCATCAGCATCCGGCTCTTCGACGAACCATGCCAGTACACGGCATCGCCCTCGCGCCAGTAGGCGGTCGGCGTCACGTAAGGCTGGCGGTCGATCACATAACCGAGGTGGCAGACGAAGGCCGCGTCCAGGATGGCGTAAATCGTTTCCCGGTCGTAATGCGCGCGCTTTGGCAGGCGCCTGATGCGGGATCGGGTGGTCGGAGTGAAGGCTTTCATGGTCCGGGAGAGATAATGGAAAGGCGCATGGTACAGGGAAGCGAAATCGGGCTTTGGGCGGGAACCGCGCCGGATCTCTCGGGTGAGCTGGCGACGGATCGCTTCGCACACGAAGGGTTCTGGCAGCGGGCTGCGGACCTGCTCCGGGGACTGCCGCGCAAGCGCGATCGCAGCGCGGAACAAGCGGCGCAGGCCGAGGCGATTCTTGCGGCGGCGCGCACTGGGCGCCTTCGGTTCCTCCGAAGGCACGCGGCGGCGATCTACGATTTGCTGACCGCGCGGCGTTCGCGCTTCCTGCGGCTGGACGAACTGTGCCGGCGCGCCGCGATCGAATTTCCGGGGCTGGTTCCCGCGGCGCGGGAACTCGAAGCGGAAGCGCACTCTCCGCAGCGTCACAAAGACGGGCTTGAGATCGACCAGGGGCTATTTCTCGCGCAGGTGCTCGCCGATGCCGACGCGGGGACGCATCTCTGCCACGCGATGCTGCTGCCGCGCGAGGATGCGCTCGCGCGCCGGGCGGAATTCGAACGTTCGGGCGAAATGGATTTCGGGCCGGTGCATCTCGTTCGCCGCGGCAAGGCCTGCGTGCTGACGATGAAGAATCCGCGGTTTCTCAACGCCGAGGACGAAACCACGCTGGACGCTATGGAGATCGCGGTCGATCTGGCGCTCCTCGATTCGCAGACCGAGGTCTGCGTGCTGCGCGGCGGCGCGATTCCGCACCCGAATTACGCCGGCCGGCGGGTGTTCGGCGCCGGAATCAATCTCACGCGCCTGGTCGAGGGGCGAATCCCGTTTCTCTGGTACCTCACGCGCGACCTGGGTTACGTCAACAAGCTTTACCGCGGTCTCGCGCTAACGGACGCGTCACCGGAAGAAGACGGTATCGAGAAACTCTGGGTCGCGGCGGTGGACGGTTTCGCGATCGGCGGCCATTGCCAGATCCTGCTCGCGGTGGATTACACGCTCGCCGCCGAGGGCGCCTACCTGACGCTGCCTGCGCGCAAGGAGGGCATCGTTCCGGGCGCGGCCAACCTGCGCCTGCCGCGCTTCGTCGGCGACCGGATCGCCCGGCAGGCGGTGATGGCCGAACGCCGCATCGAGTGCGCGAGCGACATCGGTCGCCTGATCTGCGACGCCATCGCCCGTCCCGACGAGATGGATGCCGCGATCGAGCGCACCGTAGCGAGCCTCACGGGTTCCGGCGTCGTGAGCGCCGCGAGCAACCGCCGCGCGTTTCGCGCGGGGCAGGAACCGCTCGATGCGTACCGCCGCTACATGTCGGTCTACGCGCGCGAGCAGGCGTACTGCCACTTCAGCCCGGCGTTGATCCGGAACCTCGACGAGCACTGGAAGGCTGGGCACGGAAGCCGCTGAGTGCCGCCGCCGCTCCGGCTACCTGGGCGCGGCGACCTCGAGAATCGCAAGGAAGGCGCGCGGATCGCGGTAACCGACGAACTGCTCCACGGTCTTGCCGCGTTCGTCGAGAATCATCACGGTTGGTGTAGCGCGGATGCCGAGCTTCGCGGCCAGGGCTTTCTCGGTGCCGCCGGAACCATCGGTCCAGACCGTGTCGCGGGAGCCGAACAGATCGATCGCGATGAGCACGTACCGCTTCCGGAGGCGTTCCGTGACCGCCGGATCGACGAACGTGGTGCGCGCCATCCGCAGACAGGCGGGGCAGTTCTCCTGCTCGAAGAACAGGATCACCCGCCGTCCCGTCCTGGCCGCGTCACCCACTTCTTCGGGAATGACGAGGAAGGAATCGGCAAACGTGCCTTTCGGAGCGTGCTCGGTGGCGCCCGCGAACGCAAGCAACGGAACGAGCAACAGCAGGGTCAGAGCCGCACGCATGCGCCCCATTCCAACAGAAGCCATGGCCGGTTGTCGAGAACACCGGCCGCCATGAAGGCCCGGCAACTGCTGCGGGGCAGGCCCGTGGTCCCTTATCGGGCAGCGATTTCCGACCGGACGAAAAGAGCCGTCAACTCGGCGAGTTCGCGATAGAACGCGGTCTGGGCGCCCGCGTTGACGGCCGCCGCGAAAGGCGCGACCCAGCACCCGAGATGTTCCTCGAGGAACCGTTTGCGCAGCGCGCTCGCGGCGCGCAGCGCTTGCGCGTCGCCGTCTCGCTGCGCCTGGTGCTCGCGGTAGATGAGCAGGTACAGAAATTCGAGCTCGGCCGCGATGTGATCGGGCAGTTCGCGAAAGTCCTCGGCGAGCTCGAAGCCGGCTTCCCCGTACAGCTCGAGGACCGCCATCGTCGAATCCTGCATCAGCGCCTTCCCGGTGCCCATCCACACCGAACCATAGGGCTTGGCGAGAATCTGATTGGGACCCAGGAACAGGCGCGTGTAATCGAGGAGGAGATCTGCGAGTCCGTTTTCGGCGAAGGCTTCGCCGAGCCGGCGCGCGCGCGCCGCAAACTCGGGCTCGATCCGGGATGCAGCGCCGAGCATCGAATCGAAAAGTTTCTCTTCCGCGAATTCCGTTCCCGGCTGGTAGTAGCACGCAGCAAGAAAGCGGCACAGATCTTCGCGCCCTCCTCGCCTGGCCTGCTCGTCATCCTGCATTCCGGCTCCTCATAAAAAAGGGGCGGGCAAAGCCCGACCCCCAAGTCATGCAACCTGCGAAAATCAAGCGCGTGCGCTGTACTTGCCGACGTAGTGCACGTTTGGCCGCGTGCCCTTGTCTTCCTGCAGGCGGAACGATTTCTCGGCCTTCAGCACCTTGGCGATCTCGGAGTTCGGATCGTCCTGGTCGCCGAAGATGCGCGCCTTCGCAGGGCAGACCTCGACGCAGGCCGGCCGCAGGCCGTTACTGGTGCGGTGATAGCAGAAGGTGCATTTCTCGACGATCCCCGGCCGGCGGATCGGCTGCACGTCGCCCGCTGCAAACCGGTTCATCATCGGAATCGTGGCGCCCGCGGCTGCGGCCGTTTCCGCTCCCGACGCGGTGCAACCCGGGATCATCTGCGACTTGTCGGCCCACCGGGGCTGGGTGTTCTTTTCGTCGGCGTTGAAGCTGATCACACTGTAGGTCTCGCCCGCCAGGCTCCGGTCGTCCAGAGTTTCGTGGCTGTACGGGCAGGCCTCCTGGCAGGCGCGGCAGCCGATGCACTTCTCGTCGTCGTGCATCGTGACGCCTTCGGGCGTCTTGAACATCGCCTTGCCCTCGACCGGGCAGGCCTCGACGCACGGCGCGTTCGAGCAGTGGTTGCACAGGACGGGCATCACCATGTGCACCACGTTCGGGAACGTGCCTACGGTCCTGGTCAGGAGGTCGCTCCAGTTGTGGCTCTGGCCCTCGGCGCGATCGCGGGTGTTGTTCTCCGCCTTGCAGACCAGCGTGCAGCAGCCGCAGCCGACGCAGCGTCGCAGGTCGATGACCATTCCGAATCTCATGTTGTTCTCCTTCAGCTCGTCGATCGCCGGTCAGGCCTTCTGGATCCTGACGCCGGTGAAACCCCCGTTGCGCGCTGTGGAGCCGCTCAGCCGGTCATAGTCGTCGACCAGGATCTCGTTGTTGTTGCCGCCGCGCGGCGCCTTGCCGTAGTCCTTCGCTGCAACCCGTCCATAGGCCCAGTGACCCTGTCCATAGCACTTCGCAACCGTGCCGGGACGCACGCCTTCCCACAGCTTCAGTTTCACGACGATCGAGCCGGCCGGCGAGGTTACCTGCACCATTTCGCCCGTCGCCAGGCCGAGTCTGCCGCCGTCGGCCGGGTTCATCTTGATGACGTCGTCCCACGACACGTCGCCCGGATCCAACTTCTTGAACTCCTGGTACCAGGGGACATTCGCCGAGCGGCCCTCGCGGTTGAGGCGCGATTTGTAGTCGATGAAGTCGAACGGATACTCGGCCAGGCTGCCGTGGCGCTTCGGCGGCTCGTAGTGCGGCACGAAAGCCTGCTCGCCGCGCGCGACGTATCCCGAAACCGCCAGGATGTCGTCAGTCGTGGTGTCGAACTTCTTCGCGTGCTCGGCGAGCCCCTTCTTCAGCGTCTCGCTGTAGAACTCGAACTTCTTGGTGACGGTGGCGAACCTGCCGCCCCAGCCGCGCTTGAAGGGGTACTTCGGCCCGACATAGATTCCACGCTTGCGGAACTCGGCCCAGCCCTTGATCTGGTCGCCGTGGATCGGCTCCTTCGGCATCCACAGCGGCGCGCTGGAAATCCTTGCGGCGATCTCGGTGAACTCGCGTTCGTTGGCCGGCAGCTTGCCGGTCTCGGGATCCTTGAACTCCTTCGCGTAGTAGTCGAAGAGGTTCGGGAAGCCGCGCGCCTTCAGCTTCTGCGCCAGCAGCCAGACGACTTCGGTTTCCTCCTGCTTCACGTCCCAGATCCGCTTTGCCGCCGGCTGCTGGATCGCGGCGTAGCCGTAGGCGTTGCCCATGTCGGTGACAACCGACAGGCCCTCGCTGGAGTTGAAGGTCGACGGCAGCACGATGTCGGCGAACTGCGTCATCTCCGAGGCGTTGGTCACCAGGTGGACGAAGAACGGCACCCTGGCGAGCGCCCGGTCCCAGCGTGCCGGATCGGTGCACGAGAAGTTGAAGTTGTTCCAGGACGCGAGCAGCACCTTCACCGCGCCTGGATCCTTCAGCATGCCGTTGGCGACGTTGTTGGTGACGACGCCGCTGCCCGGCCGCCCGTTCATCATCGCCGGCATGTCCTTCGCGCCGCGGCCGTCGAGCTTCCTGCCCTTGCCCGCAGTCTTGGCAAGCTCATCGACGTAGTTGTCGGCACTCGGAAACCTGCCGATCGGCACGTTCGAGCTTTGCAGCGTGCCACCCTCGACGTCGATCGAGCCCAGCAGGCCATTGAGCGCGTGCACGGCCATCGACGCATAGGTGCCGCGCGGGTTCATCGCCACGCCCGGCCCCATCCATACGCAGACCCTTGGCGCCGCCTTGCCCATGGCGCGGGCCACGCGGATGGCCTGAGCCGCAGGGATCAGTGTTTCCTTCTCCGCCCAGGCCGGCGTCCGGTCCTTCAGCTCGATGTTCCACCATTTCACCAGGCCGTGCGTTTCCTTCTCGACGAAGGCGGACTCGTCCACCGTCCGCCCGGCCACGAAGAGGTTCCTGCCGTCCTTGAACTCACCGACGAACTCGCGATTCCACAGGCCCTCGGTCAGGATCACGTGCGCCATGGCGCTCGCCAGCGCACCGTCGGTGCCGGGCCTGATCGGAAGCCATTCGTGCCCCTTGGCGGCGACGTTCGACAGGCGTGGATCGACCGCGATCACGGTGGCACGCTCAAGCAGCCCCGGAAACTGGACGATCGTGTTCGGCACCTCGCGGTTCGACGCCAGCGGATCGCAGCCCCACGCGACCAGACAGCGCGTGTTGGCGAGGTCGTAGTCCCGGTAGCCGAAGAAGCCCTGGGTCAGCCCCGGCCCCATCTTCTCGGCCTCGGCGCAGATCGCGCTGTGCGAGAAGTAATTCGGCGTGCCGAAGAGCTTCGGCAGCGTGCCGTAGAGCAGGGCCGTCGAGGTGGACGAGTACCGCCCGCGGAGGTAGACGAGTTTCTGCGGCTCCTTTGCCTTGCGCAGCTCGATCATCCTGTCGGCGAGCGTGTCCAGCGCCTCGTCCCAGGTGATCGGCACCCACTTCGGGTCAATGCCTCGGCCTTTTTGCGGGTTGGTGCGCTTCATCGGCACCTTGATCCGGTCGGGATCGTAGGTCTGCTGCGGGATCAGGTGGCCGCGCGGGCAGCAGTAGCCATGGTTGGTCCTCGACAGTGGATTGCCGCGCACCTTCACGGCGCGGCCCTCCTGCACCAGGATCTGGATCGCGCACCACTGCGTGCAGCCTTGGCAGGTGGAGGCAACCCATTCCCCCTTCGCCGGGCCCGCCGGCTTCGCCTTGCGGACCGCCATCGCGTTGGTGACCGGCGCTTCTGGCAGCGCCGCGCATCCCGAAACCAGCCAACCGGCCGTCACGGCCGACGCCTGGAGGAACGCCCGTCTCGTCAGTTTCATTTGCAGATCTCCTTGGCCCCTGCCCTGGTCGTACGAATCATGCGAACGCCGACGCAAGCCAATCGATCTGGCAGCTCTGCCCGATCGCTCGCATCCGCGCAATCAATTTGGCGCCTGGCGCTGAAGGACTTTCCGATGCGCCCGCGTGTTGCCGAAAACGGCTGCCAGCCCCGCTCCATCTCCGCAATTCCAGGTTGGCTCGATTCCCGGTCTGCGGGAAATCTTGGCGCCAGCATCTCAGATGGCATTCGAACCCGCTTGACCCCGATCAAGCGAAGCGATTGCGAGAAGCCGATGATTGTCTTCGCGACGACAATGCCTCAAGCGCCGGCTTGACGGTCATCAATATTTGTAAAATGATCGAACCATGAAATCGCCTGCAGCCGTCCAGGCGCTCGGCGCGCTCGCGCAAGGAACGCGGCTCGACATCTTCCGCCTGCTCGTCACTGCAGGGCCGGCGGGGCTGGCTGCCGGAAGAATCGCGACGGCGCTCGAGGTGGCGCCGGCGACGCTGTCGTTTCACCTCAAGGCCATGGCGCACGCCGGACTGGTCGAGGCACGGCAGGAAAAGCGTTTCATCTATTACTCCGCGGATTTCGAGCGGATGAACGAGCTGCTCTCGTTCCTGACGCAGAACTGCTGCGAAGGCGGCGGCAGCTGCGCGATCCCGCTGTTCCGGGCGCCCCCGCGCAAGAGCGTCGGGACGAGGCGCAAGGGCCGCCAGACGTAACCTCCGGCCCCCGAGCCCGAGTCCGGATGGATTGACGCAGCGCTTTCATTTCCATATTCTTCGAAATGTCAAAGCTCTGCCGCCGCCCGCCCATGCGCCCGCTCAACGTCCTGTTCCTCTGCACCGGCAACTCGGCGCGCTCGATCCTCGCCGAGGCCTACCTCAACTCCAAGGGCTTGGAGCACTTCAAAGCCTACAGCGCCGGCAGCCACCCCGCCGGCCAGGTCAATCCGTTCGCGCTCGAGCTGCTGCAAAAGCACCGCATCCCGACCGAAGGCTTGCGTTCGAAAAGCTGGGACGAATTCGCCGCGCCAGGCGCACCACACATGGACTTCGTATTCACCGTGTGCGATGACGCCGCGGGCGAGACCTGCCCGCTCTGGCCGGGCCAGCCGATGAGCGCGCACTGGGGCGTGGACGATCCGGCACGGGTGCAGGGAACCGGCGAGGAACGGCGCGCCGCCTTCGCGCGCGCATTCGCCGTGCTCTCCGCCCGCATCAACCTGCTGCTCGCGCTGCCGATGGAAAAGCTGGAGCGCTCCGCGCTCAGGCGCCAGCTCGACGCGATCGGCAGGACCGGGAGCGAAAGCCCTCCGGCATGACGCAGCCGCTCAGCGTCTTCGAGCGCTGGCTGACGCTCTGGGTCGCGCTGTGCATCGTCGCCGGGATCGGGCTCGGCCAGCTGCTGCCGGGCCCGGTGCAGGTGCTCGGCCGGATGGAATTCGCGCGAGTCAACATCCCGGTCGGGCTGCTCATCTGGGTGATGATCGTGCCGATGCTGGTGCGGGTGGACTTCGGCGCGCTGCACCGCATCCGCGAGCACGTCCGCGGCATCGGCGTGACGCTCGCGGTCAACTGGCTGGTCAAGCCATTTTCGATGGCGCTGCTCGCGTGGATCTTCATCCGCCAGGTCTTCGCGCCGTACCTGCCGGCAGAGCAGATCGACAGCTACGTCGCCGGACTGATCCTGCTCGCCGCGGCGCCCTGCACCGCGATGGTGTTCGTCTGGAGCCGGCTCACCAACGGCGATCCGCTCTTCACGCTCACGCAGGT
>Ga0080064_1001176_pt1 | contig 56399 bp, 52 predicted proteins | sample Subgrocontami54m_FD_69260 | JGI IMG/M metagenome (GOLD analysis project Ga0080064, IMG submission 69260) | Subsurface groundwater microbial communities from S. Glens Falls, New York, USA - GMW46 contaminated, 5.4 m (SPADES assembly) (version 2) ...
AGCCACGTTGGCCAGGGAGACGGCGCCCAGGAGCTTCTCGTCGTGGTCCACCACGTAGATGGCGCTCAAGGTCTCGGGCGCGCCCTCGTAGGAGCCCAGGGCCTGGATGGCGTCCTCCACCGTGGCGCTGGAGGCGAAGTACAGGTAGTCGGTGGTCATGCGGCCGGCGGCGGTATTTTCCTTGAACTCCAGCAGCTCGGACACTTCCTCGCGCTCGGCCGGCTGCATCTCCTCCAAGATTTCTTCGGAGGTCTCCTCCGAGAGGTCGCCCAGCAGGTCGGCGGCGGCGGCGGGGTTCATCTCCTCCATGATGTCGGCGGCGCGGTCGGAATCGAGGGACTCCATGATGGAGACTTGGAGCTTGGGCTCGATCTCCTCCAAGGCGCCGGCGGCGACCTCTTCGTCCAGGGTCTCAAAGACGGCCTCGCGCTCGGCGGGCGCCAGCTCTTCCAAAATGTCGGCGATATCCGCCGGGTGCAGCTTCGCCAGGCGGTCATGGGAGATCTTCAGCTTCACCCGCCGCGCCGGGTCGGTCTCGATCAGGTCTACGAACTCCCAGGGGATGCCCCGCTGCGGAATCTTGGCGAGTAGCAGGCGCAGAGCCCGCGCCGGCACCACGCCCTGAAGCAAGCGGCGCACGGCGCCGCGCGCGCCCACGTCCACTTCGCCGATGCGCAGCACCACGTGCTGGTTGATCAGCTCCGGCTCCAAGTCCACGTCGTTCACGCGCACCACCTTGCGGCCGTGGACGTCGATGATCTGCTGGTCGAGCAGATCGCGTTCCAGAAGCAATAGCCCCTCTCCGCCGGCGAACGGAGGCCAGTCGGCGGCCAGGGCCGCGGCGCGCACCGTGCCGCCGCCCACCGCGGCCAGCACCTCGCGCCCCAGCATGCGATCGCCGGAAGCGGTCTTCACGATCAGGCAGGCGACCCGCGCCGTATCTTCCTGGGGCGCCACCGCGACCTCGCGCACACGTCCGCCCATCGCGCCGGCAGGATCCAGCACCGGCACGCCCAGCAACTCGGAGAGGGCCAGACCAGGCATTCCATTTGCAGAATACCAGCGCTCGAGGCGCCGGAGTTAGTGGTTAGTGAGGCACACGGGGTTCCTCCGAAGCGGGAGGGGAGCAGGACCCGCCGGACCCTCTGGAGCCTTGCGTTGACATTTCCGCACCCGACAGGCACACTACCGGATTCCCGGTAGAGGCACGTTTCCGTGCGTCTTCAGGGCCGGCAGCGTCGGAGCCCCGCGCAACGAGGCCGGCGCGCCGGAAATAACGCCAGGAACAAGCATTCTTAAGATGACCGAGAAGCGGGTCTCCTACACGCTGGACTCAACCCTGGACAGCGTAGACATGGCCGAGGACGCCGCCGCTAAGCTCGCGACCAGCGCGGGTTTCAGCGAGGAGGACCGCTATCGGATTGCCATCGCGGTGCGCGAGGCGGCGGTGAACGCCGTGCTGCACGGCAACGGCTCGAATCCACAGAAGAAGATGACCGTTTCTTATGAGAACACCGGCGACTCCCTGGTCATCACCATCGCCGACCAGGGCAACGGGCTGGACCCGAAGAACATCCCGGATCCGCTGGCCCCGGAGAACCTGTTGAAACAATCCGGACGGGGCATCTTCCTGATTCGCTCGTTCATGGACGAGGTGCGGTTCCGCGCGCTGGAGCCGGGCACCGAGGTCACTTTGATCAAGCACGTCGGGGGCGCGCCCGCCGACGGCAAGGAGGAGACGCAGTGAGCATGAAGGCCAGTCAACGCGAGGTGGACGGCATCACGGTGCTGGACCTGAGCGGGCGCATCACGCTCGGGGAAGGCAGCGTACTGCTGCGCGACAGCATCCGCGACCTCATCGCCAAGGGAATCAAGAAGATCCTGCTCAACCTGGGAGACGTGACCTACATCGACAGCTCGGGCATCGGGGAGCTGGTCAGCGCCTTCACTACCGTCCGCAACCAGGGCGGCGAGTTGAAGCTGCTGAACCTGACCAAGAAGGTGCACGACCTGCTGCAGATCACCAAGCTCTACACCGTCTTCGACGTGAAGGACGACGAAGCCACGGCCATCCAGTCCTTCAAGAAGTAGTTCCGCCCCGGCCCGGGCGGCGGCTCCCGCGGAGAAAGTAGCGCGGCGCCGACGAGTCCCGGCCCGCGGGCCGGGCGCCAGCCCATGCGCATCTCCCGTCTCGACAAGTCGCAGGTGGACGCCGACAGCGGCGCCATCTACGACCATTACCTCAAGACGCGGGGCAACGTCCCCAACATGTTCCGCACCGTGGCCCACCGCCCGGAGATCCTGCGCACCCTGGTGGCCCACTTCCGCGCCATCATGGAGACGGGGACGGTTCCGGCGAAACTGAAGGAACTGGTCATCGTCCGCACCTCCCAGATGAACGACTGCAAGTATTGACTGTCCTCCCACACCGCCTTGGCAAGGCGGCTGGGCTGGAGCCAGGAGCAACTCGACCACCTCCCGGAGTTCGAGAGTCGCTCCGACTTCGACGAAAAAGAAAAGATCTCGCTGCGCTTCGCCGAGCGCATGACCCGGGAGTCGCACGGCGTGGACGAAGCCTTGTGGGCCGACCTGCGGCGCCACTTCGACGAGGGCGAAGTGGTGGAGCTGGCCGCTGCCATCGGCCTGTTCAACTACTTCAACCGCTTCAACAATGCGCTGGAGATGGAGCCCACTAAGTAGCGGCGAACTGCGCGGCCCGAGTCGCGAGCCCCAGGGTTTTGCGATACCATCCAGCGGACGGCCCCGGCCATGAAGAAGTTGCTGCCCCTCCTGCTGTTCTCCGTCTCCCTGGCGGCGAACTGTCTGCCCATGGGCGAGGCGCTGAAGCACATCGGCGACGCCCGCTGCGTCTCCGCCAAAGTACTGACGGTCTCCGAGAGCCCCAACGGCGCCTGGTTCCTGAACTTCTGCGAGGACTACCGGGAGTGTCCGTTCACCGTGGTGGCCTTCGCCCGCGACCTGCGCGACGTGGGCGACGTGCGGTACCTCGCGGGCAAGGAGGTCGAGATCCACGGCAAGATCCGTGAGTACCAGGGGCGCGCCGAGATCATCCTGCGCGACCGGCGGCAGTTGCGCGGCGAATCCGCCAAGCTCCCGCCCGTGCCCAAGGACTACGACGCCTCGCGCCACGGCAGCTACAGCGCGGGAAAGTTCAAGCCCAGCAAGTCCTCCCAGAAGCCGGCAAAGACGAAGCCCCCGGCCGCTCGCAACCCCTCGGACGTGGAGAGCCCGCCGGGGGAAACCGCGCCACCCAAGTAGGTACGCTGACCGAGTGGGGTATTTCTGGAGCTGTCATCCTGAGCGAGTCCCGCTTCGCGGGACGAGTCGAAGGACCCCTACCCACACCCTGACCTGCCAGGCATAGGGGTCCTTCGACTCGGCCCATCGCCCGCCGAGACGGGCTCGGGCCTCGCTCAGGATGACAATCAAAGTCAAACACTAGGGTCCTTCGTCCCGCAGAGCGGGGCTCAGGATGACAGAGGAAGAACGCTACACCAGTCCCTTGCGCAATTCTTCCAGGGGATACTTCGTCCCCCGCCAGACCACTCCTCCCCGCCCCAGGGCGAGGAACATGGAGCGCAGCAGGGTGCCGGCGAACAGGGTTGTGCTGATGGGATGCAGCACAACGTAGAGCGGAGAGATGCGCGAGTATCGCGACATGCCGAGATAGATGAGCGCGATCGCGCCCACGGCCAGGGCGTAGCCCAGCCGCGCCCAACCCGGGGCGAACACCAGTCCCGCGAACGGCCCCAGGTTGAGGAGCAGCAGGAGAAACGCGGCGCCCACGGTTCGCGGCCAACGGTAGAGCATGAGCGCGAAGAGGTTCTTGGTGAGGTTGTCGAGGACGCCCAGGGCGCCGTGTCCCCAGCGCAACGAGATCAGGCCGTATCCCGAGGCGACGCGCTGCGCGTAGCCGCCTTCCTTCACCAGCTTGCCCAGCTTCATGTCGTCGAGCACATCCATGCGCAAGGCCTGGCGCGCTCCCAGGGCTTCGTACACGCGGCGGCGGATCAGGTTGAAGGCCCCCATGCCGACGTAGTCCTGCGTCCTAGGGTCGGAGACCTTCCACGGCCGGTGCCCGAAGACGACCAGCGTGGGAAAGAATGCGAACATCATGCGCTCGCTCAGCGAGTGCATTTGGGCCGTGGGGAAAAGTACGAGGTGGTCGGCGCGACTCTCTTCGGCGCACAGCAGGGCGCGGCGCAGGGCGTCGGAACGAAAGCTGACGTCGGCGTCGGTGAACAGGAGCCACTCTCCCGTGGCCTGCTGCGCCGCCAGGCCCATGGCATGCGGCTTGCCCAGCCATCCCGGCGGAAGCTCGGTGACGTGCAGGACGCGCAGGCGCGCCAGGTTCTCGCGCGCCAGACGGTCCAGAATCTCGCCCGTGCGGTCCGTGGAGCGGTCGTTGACGGCGATCACTTCATACTCGGGATAGTTGAGGGCGAGGAGTGACCCCACCGCCGCTTCGATGTGCTCTTGCTCGTTTCGCGCCGCAACGATGACGCTCGCCCGCGGCCGGACCTCGGGCCACCGGTCCCACTCCGGCCCGGTGATTTGCGGAATGTTGCGAAGCCCGAAGGCGGCGTCCCGCAGCCGGTCGAACCAGACCGCCGCCAGCACCGCGCCCAGAATGGCGTAGAACCAGTGCATCAAGCCGGCACTCCCATCAGAAGGCGGCCTCCAGCCGGGCCTGGCGCGCCTTGGTCTCGTTGACCAGCGCCAGCAGCGCCAGTCCTACAACAAAAAATACCACCAGCGAGAGGATGGCCAGGCGCGAGGAGCCGGCCATCTGCTTGATGACGGCGAAGACCAGCGGCCCGAAGACGGAAGAGAACTTGGTGAAAACGGTGTAAAAGCCGAAGAACTCGGCGCTGGCCGCCTCCGGCACCATGGAGCCGTAGAACGACCGGCTGAGCGATTGCGAGCCACCCAGCACCACTCCCACGATCATCCCCAGGATGAAGAACTCCGTGGCGCTGTGGATGAAGTAGGCGTAAGCAACGACCCCCGACCACAGCACCAGCGTCACCATGATGGCGGGTTTGGTCCCGATGCGCTCTGCCAGGCGGCTGAAAACCAACGCGCCGAAGGTGGCAACTACCTGGATGACCAGCAGCGTCCCCATCAGCACCCACACCGGCAGCTTCAACTCTACCGCCCCATAGGCGGTGGCCAGGTTGATCACCGTCTGAATGCCATCGTTATACAGCATGAAAGCGACCAGGAAGAGCGCCAGGTGGCGGAAGCGGCGCACCCGCAGCGTGGTGCGCAGGGTGCGGGAGAGCCCCACGGCGACGAAGGCCAGGGGGCGGGGCCAGCCACGGTATCGCTCCGGCAACTTCTCGAGCGGGGCGCCTTCCCGCAGGTGCCGGGCGGTGTAGAGGGTGAATCCGCCCCACCACAGGCCGGCGCTGGCGATGCCGATGCGCGCCGCGAGTTCCTGGGAGATCCCCAGCCTCTGGTGTCCCACCACCAGCAGCAGGGCCAGGCCGAACTGCAAGCCGCCGCCCACGTAGCCGTAGGAAAAGCCTTTGCCGGAGACCCAATCCATCTTTTCCTGCGATGCGATCTGCGGCAGGAAGGCGTCATACACCACGTTGGCGTTGGTGTAGCAGATCTGGGCGAGGAGGAAGAGGATCATGGTGCGGTAGACGTCGCCGGTGTGCGAGAGGAAGAGCAGGGTGGTGACCAGCGACCCCAGGTAGGCGAAGAAGAGCAGGAAGCGCTTCTTGGCGGCGGAGAAGTCGGCGATGGCGCCCAGCACCGGCGCGAAAACGAAGGCGATGAGGTCCGCCGTTCCCACCATCAGGGCCCACAGCGTGTCCGCCTCATAGCGCGTGCCGCGGAAAAAGAGGCCGCCCGGGCCGATGATGGCGGTGGCGAAGTACACCGGCAGCAGGCCGACGGCGATGGTGATGTAAGCGGAGTTCGCAAAATCGTACATGCACCAGCCGAAGATGATCTTGGGATCGTCTTTGGCCGGCGGGCCAACCGGGGAACTGTGCAACGACATAAGTGGGCGACTATAGCACCGGCGGGAACACTGGTTGGCTCGACGTCAGCCGGGTGACACTCCGTCCCGAGGTTGGCGAATGGCTGCTCCGCGGCCTCGTGGGTTCAGATACGCAGGAAGGGAAAGAGGTAGAAGGTGAAGAAGAGGCCCGCCAACAAGACGGCGCCCGCTACTCCCTTAATCACGTCGTACCTATCGACCGCCGAGCGCCCCATGGCGAAAAGCACCCTGAGTCCAAGGGCTGCGTAGACGGCGAAGGCGAGCATGATCGGCCACAGCCCCAGGAACACTGGGCTGTAGTAGTGTGCGGGGGTCCCCATCCAGTCGCGCGAATTTTCCACGACTATTGAAAGTGACCACCCGAAAACCACGATTCCCATCCCCAGCGTCAGCCCGAGCGTGGCCTTCGCGTCAGCGGACAACCCGCGGACCAGCAGGAGCCGCCAGAAGACCGTCAGATAAACAAGCATGGCGGCAATCAGCGGCAGTGGGCTGCTGGAGGGCAGCGAACCCTCCCAGAGCTGTGTTACCTCCCTGCTCAGCGGGACCAGGCACAGTCCCGCCGAGGCCAACGAAGCGACCCGCGGCACCCACAGCCAGAGCGTAGACGTCCTGCTGCGAAGCCGGAGACGGGCCGCAAGCGCACCAACCAGGAGCACAACCTGGGTCAGAGCGATCAGGCCCGCGTAGTGGACATTCTGAACATTCAGCGCCGTCGGCCTTGCGCTGGCAAAAAGCAGGCGAAGCAGGTCGGCCAGAACGCCCAACCCGATGAATAAAGCCATCAGTGACCCCACCCCTACGGCCATGGCCACGCCCGCCGGGCCAGGAGGATTGCTGCGGACTCCCGCCCAGATGATGCCGTAGGCGAGGCCCAGCATCAGGAAGGGAAAGAGCGGCGGCTTCACGTGCATGGGCACGACCACGAGCAGACCCAGCAGAACGAGCAGAAGCGCAAGCACCAACAAAGTGGCGGCGCGCAGGAGGAATAACCATATCCGCGAAGCCGGCATCTGGGGTCGGGCAGTGAACTCAGGACTAGCCATAACGTGCTGGTCAGAGGCGCATTATACGCAGTCTGCTTAAGGATTCTCGCGAAACCATAATGAGGGCCCAGAACCCAAGTCGCTTACTTCCGGGGCCGGGGCCAGCGCGCTTCGATCACCGTGCCGATGCCGCCGCGGGGGCGGAAGTCGCCCTTCACCAGCGCCCACTTGGGCCGGGCGGCGCGCACCACGTCCTCCAGCACCCGGTTGACGATGTTCTCCTGGAAGATGCCGAGGTTACGGTAGGTCAGCAGATATTCCTTGAGGGATTTCAACTCCAGGCAGCGTCGCGCCGGCATGTAGCGGATGGAGAGCACGCCAAAATCCGGCAGCCCGGTCTTGGGGCAGACGCTGGTGAACTCCGGGATGTCGATAAGGATCTCGTAGGCTGGGAACTGGTTGGGCCAGGTCTCGATCGCCGGAAAGCGGGCGCTGAGCCCGGAGCGGGCGTGCTGCGGCGTATAGCGGGGCTTGGCCATCGCTCCATTGTACCTAGAGCGGCGGCGGCGCCTCTCCGGCGGGGCCGTGCGACCTTCCAGGGGGCACCTGCATCTAAAGCTTTGAGATTCCCAAATGCCCCGGCGCTCAGGCCGGTGCATTCCGAGGTACGCGCCCTGCAGGTTGGATTCTCTGGAAGGCGCGGACTTCGTTATACTTAACAGTTACCCTGGAGTGGGATTGGTGTCGTTTTTGGCAGGCAAAAATCGTCTTCTGGGAATCGTCTTGGCGGCCGGACTGGGTGTCCTGGTGCTGGCCGCATTCGTCTCCCTGCGCGGCGCCAAGGTTCCGGTGCGCGCCGAGAGGGCGGTGCGCGAGACCATCAGCAACACCATCTCCACCAACGGCAAGATCGAGCCCTTGCAGAACTTCGAGGCCCACGCGCCCGTGGCCACCACCGTCCGCAAGCTCTACGTGCATGAGGGCGACTGGGTCAAAAAGGGCCAGCTCCTGCTCCAACTCGAAGACGCCGACATCCGGGCGCAGGCGGCCCGCGCCGTGACCCAGCTACGCTCCGCCGAAGCCGATCTGACCGCGGTGCGCACCGGCGGGACTCACGAAGAGGTGCTCACCAACCAGGCGGAGTTGGTGAAGGCGCGCACCGAGCGCGACGCCGCGGAGCGCAACCTGGCCGCCATGCAGAAGCTGCAGCAGCGGGGCGCGGCCTCGCCCGCCGAGCTGCAGGAGGCGGAGAACCGGATGAAGCGCGCCCAGGCTCAGGCCAGTCTGGTGGAGCAGAAGGAGAAGGGGCGCTACTCTCGTCCTGAGGTGAGCAAGGCCCAGGCCCAGGCGGCCGAGGGCAGCGCCACCTACGCCGCCGCGGAAGCCCTGCTGCGCGACGCCAATGTCCGCGCCGAGCGCGACGGCATGGTCTATTCCCTGCCGGTGCGCGAGGGCCAGTACGTGAATCCCGGCGACCTGCTGGTGCAGGTAGCCAATCTCGCGACCGTGCAGTTGCGCGCCTTCGTGGACGAGCCCGAGATCGGCCGTCTGGCCAAGGGACAGAAGGTGGCGGTGACCTGGGACGCGCTCCCGGGACGCAGTTGGGAGGGCACGCTGACCCGCGTCCCCACCACCGTGACCCTGCACGGCACGCGCACCGTGGGCGAGCTGACCTGCGAGGTGGCAAACTCCGACATGAAGCTTCTGCCCAACGTCAACGTGAGCGTGCTGGTGATGACCGCCCGCCACGAGAACGCGCTGACCATCCCGCGGGAAGCGGTGCGCGACGAGGGCGGCAAGCGCTACGTCTTTGAGATCGTGGAGGGCGAGCTGAAGCGGCGCGAGGTGGAGACCTCGGTCTCCAACCTGACGCGCATCGAGATCACGCGCGGCCTCAAGGAACAGGCGCAGGTGGCGCTGGGCAGCGAGAGCGTCGAGACCCTGCGCGACGGCATGCCGGTGCGGGTGGTGCGCCGATGAGACTCCGCGCGCTCCTGATCGCGCTGGTGATGATGGCGGCGGGCCTGTCCGCCAGCCCCAAGGCGGCGCCCATGCTGGCCCAGGACCTGCTTAATCAGGGCCGCGTGGACGATGCCATCGCCCAACTGCGGGAGCGCATCCAGAAATCCCCCAACGACGCCGAGGCCCACCACCTGCTCTCGCGCGCCTATCTCATGATCGAGTCCTGGGACAAGGCCGTAGGGCCCGCGGAACAGGCCGTGGCCCTCCAGCCCGACAACAGCAACTACCACCTGTGGCTGGGACGCGCCTACGGGCGCAAGGCGGAGCATTCCATCTTCTTCAAGGCCATGGGCTGGGCAAGGAAGGCCAAGAACGAGTTTGAGCGAGCCGTGCAACTGAACGCCGCCAACGTGCCCGCGCGCTCCGATCTGGCCGAGTATTACCTGGAAGCCCCCGGCTTCCTGGGCGGCGGCAAGGACAAGGCGCGGATGCAGGCGGATGAGATCGCCTCCCGGGACAAGGGCGCGGCCCACATGGTGCGGGCGCGGGTGGCGGAGGACGACAAGGACTACGGCGCCGCCGAGCGCGAGATGTGGCAGGCCATCGCCGACAGCAGCGAGCCCGCCGGCTACTGGCTGGACCTGGCCGCGTTCTACCGCCGCCGCGATCGCCTGAATGACATGGAGGACGCCACCAACAAGGCGGTGGCCGCTGACAAGGAGAAGGACCCCACTATCCTGGTGCAGGCTGCCGCTCTGCTGCTGCGCGCCGGACGGAACATCCCCGGGGCCGCGCTGCTGGTGCGCAAGGCCCTCTCCTCTCCCGTTCCCGCCGACGGCGCTCCCTCCTTCCAGGCCCACTACCTGCTGGGCCAGGCGCTGGAGAAGCAGGGCGACAACGCCGGCGCCGAGCACGAATACCGCGCCGCGCTCTCCCTGGCCAAAGACTACAAGCAGGCCCAAAAGGCCCTGAAGCGCATGCAACAGGACTGACGCCCCCGGCCCGCGAGGGTTGCAATACGCGGCGGCGTCCATTAAATTGCCATCTTCCCTCTCTTCCAAGGTGAAACCATGACTCCTCGCGCGCGCTGCTTTTCCGGACTTCTGTTGCTGACTGTCTTCCTGGCTGGGGAAAAGATGGCCTCGGCCGAGCCGCTTCCCTTCCGCCGGGCCATCGAGCTGGCGGTGCAGCACAGCGGAGGCATGGCCATCGCCGCCGCCGACCAGACGCGGGCGCAGCAGACCTACCAGGAGGCCCGCAGCCTCTTCTATCCCCAGATGACGGTGAGCTCGGGACTGGCGGCCACCTTGGGCTTCCCGCTGAGCATCGAGGGCGCGGCGCCGTCTATCATCCGCTTCGACTCGCAGCAGTATCTGATCAACGCGGCGCAGAAGGACTTCATCCGCGCCGCCAAGACGGAGTGGACGGCCAGCAACTCCATGCTCCAGGAGCGCCGCGGCGCCGTCATCCTGGAGACGGCGCTGGTCTACTCGGAGCTGGACAAGCTGACCAACTCGGCCAGCGTGCTGGAGCAGCAGGAGGCCGCGGCCCTCAAGGTGGAGCAGATCGTAGAGGAGCGGGTGCGCGCCGGGGTGGACAGCGAGGTCGAACTGACCAAGGCCCGGCTGGGGAAGGCGCGCGTACATCTGCGCCTGGCGGAAGCCCAGGAATCCATGGACGTGCTGCGCCTGCGCCTGTCGCAGCTCACCGGACTGCCCGCCGCCGGCATCGAGACCGTCACCGAATCCATCCCCGCGCTGCCCGAGGTGAAGCAGGAAGACGACCTGCAGGCTCGTGCCTTGGCCTCCAGCCCCGCCATCCAGATTGCCGACCAGAAGGCCGCCGCCTCCGAGTTCCGCGCCAAGGGCGAGCACAAGCGCGCCTATCCCTCAGTGGATTTCGTGGCGCAGTACGGCCTGCTGGCCCGCTACAACAACTTCGACGATTTCTTCCGGACCTTCGAGCGGCACAGCGCCAGCGTGGGCCTGGCCATCAAGTTCCCCATCCTGAATTTCGCCCAGCGCGGCCACGCCCAAGCCGCGGACGCCGAGGCCTTGAAGGCCAGGAAGGAGGCGGAGGGAGTGAAGGAGCAGGTGTCCTCGGAGACGCTCCGCCTGCAGCGCTCGGTGCAGCGGCTGGCCGCGGGGCGCGACGTGGCCAAACTGGAGTACCAACTGGGGCGCAGCGACGTGGACGCGGTGCGCGCCAAGGTGGAGGCCGGGACCGCTTCGCTGCGCGACGAGCAGGCCGCCCGGGTCGCCGAGAACGAGCGCTACGCCGCCTTCCTGGGCGCCAGCTTCGAGCTCGACCGCGCCCAGATGCAGCTCCTGCGCGCCACCGGAGAACTGGAAAAATGGGCCCTGCCCTAGGCTTGTTCATCCCGATTCCGGCGTAGGCCGGAGCCCAAAGGCGTGTTAGCATAGACGCTGCCCATCATGACGCCGTTAAGAACCCTGTTCCTGAATCCTCCCTCGTTCGAGAACTTCGACGGCGGGGCCAGTTCGCGCTGGCCGGCCACTCGGGAGATCGAGTCCTACTGGTACCCGGTCTGGCTCGCCTACCCGGCGGGGATGCTGGAGGGCTCGCGCCTGCTCGACGCCTCTCCCCACCACGTGAGCGCGGAAGAGACTATCCGCATCGGCTGCGACTACGACTTCCTGGTGCTGTTCACCAGCACCCCGGGCTGGCGTGGCGACCAGAAGCTGGCCGAGGCTATGAAGGCCGCCAATCCGCGGCTCAAGATCTGCTTCGTGGGGCCGCCGGTCACCACCGAGCCGGAGCGCGCGCTCAAGGAGTGCCCGGCGATTGATTTCGTGGTGCGCCGCGAGTTCGACTTTGCCACCGTCGAGTATGCCCAGGGCAAGCCGCTGGACGAGATCCTGGGGATTTCGTACCGCAAGAACGGCGGCGTGGCCCACACCCCCGACCGCCCGCCCGTGGACAACCTGGACGCCCTGCCCGACGTCACCGACATTTACCAACGCGACCTGGACGTCAAGCGCTACAGCGTTCCCTTCCTGCTGTGGCCTTTTGTCTCGCTCTACACCACGCGCGGCTGTCCGGCGCAGTGCACCTTCTGCCTGTGGCCGCAGACCCTGAGCGGGCATCCCTGGCGCCAGCGCTCCACCGACCGGGTGGCGGCGGAGATGGCCCGGGCCAAGCAGTATTGGCCCTGGGTGAAGGAATTCTTTTTCGACGACGACACCTTCAACATCCAGAAGGCGCGCACCATCGAGTTGTGCCGCAAGTTGCAGCCGCTGGGCCTGACCTGGTCGTGCACCTCGCGGGTCACCACCGACTACGAGACCCTGAAGGCCATGAAGGAAGGCGGCTGCCGGCTGCTGATCGTGGGCTTCGAATCCGGCGACCCGCAGATCCTCAAGAACATCAAGAAGGGCGCCACGGTGGAGCGGGCGCGGGCCTTCATGAAGGACTGCAAGAAGCTCGGCCTGGTGGTGCACGGCGACTTCATCCTGGGCCTGCCCGGCGAAAGCAAGGAGACCATCCGCAAGACCATCGACTTCGCCAAGGAGTTGGACTGCGAGACCATCCAGGTCTCCCTCGCCCACGCCTATCCCGGGACCGAGCTCTACGACTTCGCCAAGAAGAACGGCTTCATCGTCAACGACCAGCAGATGGTGGATGAGGGCGGCCACCAGCTCGCCCATATCGAGTACCCCGGGCTGCCCCGCGACTACGTGATGGAGATGGTGCACCGCTTCTACGACGAGTACTACTTCCGGCCCCGGGCCATCTTCCGCATCGTGCGCAAGGCGGCGTTCGATTCCGTCGAGCGGCGCCGGCTCTACAAGGAAGCCAAGGCCTTCCTCAAGCTGCGCGCCCAGCGCAACCGCTACGCCAAGCAATTGCGCGTCGAGCAGGCCGAGGCGGCGCAGCAGGCTTAAGCAGTGACCTTCCGCAAATATCTGGTCCTGGCGGGGATGATCCTGTTCAACGCCTCGGGGGACGTCTCCCTGTCTTACGGCATGAGGAAGATGGGCGCCATCCACGCCGATCGCCTGACTGACGCCCTGGCCGCCGTCTTCACTCCCTGGGTGGTCGTGGGCATCCTGCTGCTGCTCTGCTTCTTCGCCTGCTACCTCAGCGCGCTCTCCTGGGCGGACCTCAGCTACGTCATCCCCGCGACCGCGCTGGGATACGTGCTGATCGCGCTCTTGTCCCAGTGGCTGCTGGGGGAGACTGTGACCCTCACGCGCTGGGCGGGGATCGCGCTGGTGGGCGGCGGAGTCTTCTTCCTGGCCCGCGGGCCCGCGCTCACCGTCCCGCGGAAGCCGGGCCAGCCCGCGTTGGCGGCGGACGCTGCCGACGGGGCGGAGGGCCGGTGATGGAGACTCTCTACACCTGGGGGGCGATCGGTCTGCTGGTGGCCGCCTCCACCGCCGGGGACGTCCTGTTGAGCGTGGCCATGAAGAACATCGGCGACCTGGGCGAGCTGCGCCGCCGCCAGGGCCTGGGCGCGCTGGTGAAACGCGTCTTCACCCAGAGTACTTTCTGGATCGGCGTCGCCTGCATGACCCTGGCCTTCTTCAGCCTGCTGGTGGCACTCTCCTGGGCGGACGTTAGTCTGGTGGCCCCGGCTGCGACGTCTCTCACCTTTCTGACCACGGCAGTCGCCGCCAAGCTCTTCCTGAACGAGAACGTGAACCAGCGCCGCTGGCTCTCCGCCATCCTGGTAGGAGTGGGAGTGGCGCTGCTGGCCTGGTAGGGACGGCCGTCAGGCCGTCTCAGACGCCCTTATGGGCGTCTCTACGGAAGCTCATCCGAACAAGCGCATGAAGCCCGTGGCGGCCAGGTCCGGGAGCAGGAACCGTCCTTCCCGTCCGGCGCTGCGCGCCAGGGCCTCGGCCGCCTGATAGCCGCTTCTCACCGCGCCTTCCATGGTCGCCGGCCAGCCGGTGGCGGTCCAGTCCCCTGCCAGGAAGACGCTGGGCCAGGCCGTCGAGGCGCCCGGGCGGTAGTCGTCGGAGCGCGGCAGCGCCGAGTAGGTCGCGTGGATCTCTTTGATCACCGTGGACTTCAGGAGCTTGGCCTCGGCCGCGCCGGGGAAGAATTCGTGCAGCTCTCGTAGCGCCATCTCCTCGATCTCATTCTTCGGCTTCTCCACCAGCGCCTTCGAGGAGCTGACCACCAGCTCCACATAGCTCCCGCTGTTCTGCTCCGCGGCCCGGGCGCCCAGGAGCTTCGACTTGTGGAACATCCATTGGATGGTGCGGTCCAGGAGCACGGCGTGCTCCAGCTCGGTGATCTGGCGGTCGAACCACAGGTGGATGCCGGTGATGGGCGAGGTCTCGAAGCGTGCGAGCTGCTGGCGCAAGGGCTGCGTATCCGCGGCTTGGGGTAGCAGCCGGGTGAGGGCGTCAAAGGGCACGGCCAGGACGGCAAAGTCGGCGCGCACTTCCCTTCCCGCAAGACAGAGGCGGACCGCGCCCGGCTCCGGCTGGAAGGATTCCACCGCGGCGCGCAGCGCCACCTCGCCGCCGCGGGCGCGGATGTAATCGGCGCCGGCGCTGTAGAGTTCGGTTAACGGGACGGCGGGAATGCCCATTCGTCCCGCCTCCGGCGACTTCAGAAACGACTCGCGGAAGACCTGTGCCGCATAGTGGACGGACATGCGGTCGAGGTCTTCGTTGAGCGCGCTCACCAGCACCACCTTCCAGAAGCGTTCGATGGCGCGCTCGGTCTGGCCGTGGCGGCGGAGCCAGGCGAGGAAGTTCTCCTCCGTCTCCTCCGGCAAGCGCGCGGTGATGGCCAGCATGGCGCGCGCGATGGCCACCTTGTCCGCAAAGGAAAGCGAATCCGCGCGCAGGAACGAGGGCGCGCTGTGGAAGGGCGCGGGCAACCAGGAGGGCGAGATCACCGACTGGCGGCCCCCGGGCTCGACGAAGGTCAGGCGGTCGAACCAGCGGATCTTCTCCGCGACGCCGATGCGGCGATAGAAGTCCGCCAGGTTGGTGCAGCAGCCGAGCAGGACGTGCTGGCAGTTGTCCACCACCTCCCCGGTGCCGGGATGCTCGTAGGAAGAGGCGCGTCCGCCGAGGTAGGGGCGCCGTTCCAGCAAGGTGACGCGGAAGCCGGCGCCGGCCAGAGCGCATCCGGCGGCCAGGCCGGCGAGTCCTCCGCCCACCACCGCCACCGAGGGAGCCTCTGCGGCCAGCGGGCTCATGCGTAGAGGCGGCGCAGGAATCCCCGGGAGAGGATGGCGAGCTTCTGCGGCATGGTCATGCGAATCTTTTCGCCAAAGACGTTGTAACCCCGCTCGGCGATCTTCTCCAGCAGGCGGCGATAGATCTCCACCAGCACCCAGAAAGCGGGCTGGCTGTCGGGGTCGAGCAGGGGCAGCAGCTGGTCGGCGGCGCGGTAGAACTCGCGCGCGCGCCCGGCTTCGAACTCGAGCACCGGGCGGAATCTCGCGGGGTCGAAGCCGTTGCGCAGGGCGCCGGGGCCGAGATCCTCCGGGGAGCGTCCGAACCGGGCCAGGTCCTCCTCGGGCAGGTAGATGCGCCCCAGGCCGGCGTCTTCCTTGACGTCGCGGATGATGTTGGTGAGCTGGAAGGCGATGCCGCACTTCTCGGCCAGGGGCTCCGCCGCCGGGTCGCGGTAGCCGAAGATGCGGATGGTCACCAGTCCCACCACCGAAGCCACGTGGTAGCAATAGCGGTGGAGCTCGTCGAAATCGGCGAAGGTCAGGATCGCGCCGGGCGCGGCGTCCTCCGGCGGCAGGTCCATGGCCGTGCCCTGCACCAGCTTGTCGAAGAGGCCGGGAGAGATGCTGAAGCGCTGCTGCGCGTCGGCCAGGGCAAAGAGCACGGGATCGTCCGTGGCCTGGCCGCCCAGCACCTGCTGCATGGTCTGGCGCCAGGTTTCGAGGCGGACGCGACGCTCCGCCAGCGGGACTCCGGGCTCGTCGCACAGGTCGTCGCAGTGGCGCATGAAGGCGTACACCGCGCACAGGGCGTCACGCTTCTCCCGCGGCAGCACCAGGAAGGCGTAGTAGAAGTTGCGCGCGGCGCGGCGGGTCACGCCGCGGCAGACGGCGTGGGCGTGCGCGAGCTGTGCTCCGGCCCCGCTCATCCCAGCTTCCCCAGAAAGGCGCGAGCCACCAGCCAGAGCTTGCGCGGCTGGGAGACCACCGGGCGGCGGCGCAACACGTCGTAGCCCTGGCGCTCAATGGCGTTCAGGATCTCCTGCCCGCCGCGGGTGAAGAGCTCGATGTCCAGGGCCAGCTCGCGATCCACCTTCCCCGCCAGCGGCAGGCCCTCGGCAAACCACTGGCGCGCCCGCCCCACTTCAAAGCGCATCAAGTCGAGGAAGGCCGGGGTGGCGCGGCCGGCGGCGATGTCGTCCTCCGCCACGCCGAAGCGGCGCAAGTCTTCGAGCGGAAGGTAGATGCGGCCCTTGCCCCAATCCACGGTAACGTCCTGCCAGAAGTTGGCGAGCTGGAGCGCGGTGCAGGTCGAGTCCGAGAGCTGCTGGCGCTCCTCATCGCGGTAGCCGCAGACGTAGAGCACGAGTCGCCCCACCGGGTTGGCGGAGTAGCGGCAGTAGCCGAGAACGTCCTCGAAGGTCTGGTAGCGCGCGACCGATTGGTCCTGCCGGAAGGCCTGGAGCAGATCGGCGAAGGGCTGCTGCGGGACGTCGCAGGCGCGCACCGTCTCGCGCAGGGCGACAAAAACCGGATGACGCGGCGCGCCTCCGTAGCACGCCCGCAGGTCTTCTTCCCACTCCTCGAGCAGCCGGAGCGCGTCTTCGGGATTGCCCACCTCATCGCCCAGGTCATCGGAGATGCGGCAGTAGGCGTAGACGTTAAAGAAGTGCTGGTGGAGCCGCTGGGGCAGGAAGCGGGTGGCGACGGAGAAATTCTCGTAGTGGCTGCGGGCCAGCGCGCGGCAGTAGGCCTGGGCCTCGGCCAGCGATGGAGGCTGCCCGGGAAAGGCGTAGGAGGCGGGGAGGGCGTCCCACCCACGGCGACCGGCGGAGGCCGAGGGCGAAAGCGAATCCAGCCCGGAGGTGGCGGCGGATGGCATGGTGTGATTTCGCGGCTCCTGCGCCGGCAAGCGTCAGTGGCCCGGGATAATGGCAGTCTTGATGTCGCCGTTGCGGTGCAGCATGTGGCGCAGCACCTGCTGCAGGCGGGAAAGCGGCGCTTCGGCGGTGACGTAATCGGTGCTGCGGATCTTCTTCTCGGCGATCAGGGTAAAAGCCTTGCGCACCACCTGCGGGGTGTGGTGGAAGGTGGCCTTCAGGGTGATTTCCGAGTAATGCAGGCGGTTGGTGTCGAGCTGCACCTTGGTGCCGGTGGCGCATCCGCCGAAGAAGTTGACGGTGCCGCCCTTGCGCACCATGTCCACCGCCCACTGCCAGGCTTCGGGGCGGCCCACGGCTTCGACGACCACATCCGCGCCCCGGCCGGACGGCGTCCGGCCACGGACAGATTCCACCACGTCCTTGACCTTGCCGATGCTCACCACTTCATCGGCGCCGAAGCGCTTGGCGGCGGAAACCTGGGAATCGTGCTTGACCACCGAGATCACGTTGCAACCGGTAAGCTTGGCCGCCTGCACGAACATCAGTCCCACCGGACCGCCGCCGATGATGGTCACGGTGTCGCCGATCTCCACGTTGGTCTCGTGCAGGCCGCGCAGCACGCAGGCCAGGGGCTCGACCATGGCCGCCGCCTCAAAGCTTACGTTCTCCGGGATGGCCAGCATATTGCACTCGACGATGCGCTTGGGAATCTTGATGTACTCGGCGTAGGCGCCGTTGTTGAACAGCAAGTCCTCGCACAGGTTTCCCTGGTGCTTGGAGCAGTAGAAGCACATCTGGCAAGGCGCGGAATTCAGCGCCACCACCCGTATCCCCTTGCGGAATCCTTTGACCCCGGGACCCACTTCCTCGATGATGCCGGCCAGTTCGTGGCCGAAGAGCGCCGGGGGGACGATCATGCGGGCGTGGTACCCGCGCAGATACACCTTGAGGTCGGTGCCGCAGGTGAGCGCCACCTGCACCTTGATGAGCACCTCCCCATCCCCCACCCGGGGGATCGGAACCCGCTCGATCTTCACGTCCTCTTTGCCGTAGAGGACGGCGGCTGTCATGTGTCCGTTCACGCTACGAATGTCCTTCCCAACTGCTGCCCGGCTGCACCACTACCTTCATCGAGTCCGGCTGCGGGTGCGCCGCCAACTCCAAAGCTTCGACTGCCTTGTCCAGCGGAAAGCGGTGCGTGATCAGCCGGGCCAGATCCATTTCCTGGCCGAAGACAAATCGCACCGACTCCTCCTGCAGATCGACCGAGGCGCTGTAGGAACCGAGCAGCGTTTTCTCGTCCACGCACACCGCTGCGGGATCCAATGCCACCTCGCCGCGGACCGTCTGGGCGAACAACAGCACCCGCCCGCCCGGGCGCGCTGCCTCCAGCGCCTGCCGGATCAAACTGTTCCCCGCGGCCGCCAGTATGACTGCATCCGCGCCTCGCCCTCCGGTGGCTTCTTTCACCCGGGCCACGGAATCGGCCTGCGAAGCGTCCACCGGGACGGGAATCCCAAAGCTAGCTGCTATTGTAAGCCTCTGCGGGAGCAAATCGGAAGCGACTACCCGGGTTCCGGCCCGCAAGGCCAGCACTCCCAGCAAGATGCCGATGGGCCCTTGGCCCATGACCAGGACCGTCTCCCCGGGCTCCAGGCGCAGGCTTTCGATTCCCTTCATGCAGGTGTTCACAGGTTCGATGAAGGCAGCCTGCTCAAAGGTTGTCCGTTCCGGGATCTTCACCACGCCGCTCTTCTGCCCCGGCGGCTGCACGATCCAGTCCATCACCCGGACGTACTCGGCGAAGCCTCCGCCGGAGGGCTCGAAGCCGGCCGTGCATCCCACCTTCTTATAAACCGGGCACTGGGCGAAGACCTTGTTTTGGCAGTAATAGCACTGGCCACAGGGAATGTGATGGAAGGCCATCACCCGGTCCCCAGGCTGGAAGCCGCGCACCCCTTCGCCGGCGGCGGCCACCACTCCCGCAATCTCGTGTCCGAAGATGCGGGGCGCGGCGTGCGAGCCGGTCGCGATCTTCTTCAGGTCGGTGCCGCAGATGCCGCAGGTGTGGACGCGGATCAGCAGCTCACCCGGCCCGACCTGGGGGACCGGCACGGTTTCCAGGCGAACCTCACCCTGGCCACGATAGACGGCGGCCTGCATGGTGGCGGGCAGTTTCCGCGCCTGCCCCTGAGCGACGGATTTTGTAGCCACAGACATTTTCGCGTTCAATCTCTCGCCGTCACGCCGGCTGCGGGGACCGGGTCCGCGGGTTGCTTGGCGGATGCGGGCGCACTCCCCTGCTCGGCTTCGCGGACAAAGCTGGAAAGAGCCTTGGCCAGCGCCTCCGCGGCCAGAGCGCTGTTGCGGCCGAAGGCTCGTGCCGAGGCCCAGAGCCAGGGCCGCTTGGCCACGAAGACCGCAAACCTCAGGGTCTTGAACTCCCCGCGAGCGTCAATGAACCCCTCGGTCGGCGGCACCGGAAAATCCAATTCGTCGGAAATCGCCTTCAGGGCGCGGAACCCTACGCCCTCCGCTTGAGCCGCGCGGGCCACCGCCGCCGCTTCCATGTCCACGGCTTGGGCGGAAAAGCGCTCGGCCAAACGCCGCTTCTCCTCCGGGCCCGCCACGCTGGCCGCGGTCACAAGGACCCCGCTGCCCACGCCTCCGGTCTCGAAAGCCGTCCCGGTCGAAGCCGCAATCACCTTGGCCGGGTTCAGGATCGAGGCCACCCGCAGTTCCGGAACGATCGCTCCCGCGAACCCTGCTGAGACCACCACCCGCGGCTGGTAGCGCTCGATGACGGCGTGCGTCGCCTCGGTAGCCGCCTCGCGGCCGATGCCGCCGCACACCACCACCGCGCTCTCCGATTCGAAGAAGCGCAGGCGGTGCAGGCCGTCGGCGGCAGGAAGGCGATAGCTCCTCCAGCCGCGAACCAGCGGCCGGACCTCCCGCTCCAGCGCGGCGACGATGGCGACGTTACGCGGTGACGTATCCATGACTTTTGAACCACTCCGCGGCGCGGCCGAGCGCGGCCTCCACCGGAACCACCTTCCATCCCAGTTCGCGCTCCGCCTTGGCGGAAGAAGCAAACATCTTCTTGCGGCCCATGCGCACCGCGTCCAGCGTGACGCGCGGCTCCCGGCGCAGCAGCATCCCGGTAAAGAAGGTATCAACGGCGCCACTCAGGAGCGCCACCGCATAGGGCAGCTGGACGGTGGGCGCGGGCAGTCCGGTCAGCCCGGCCAGCTTGTCGAGGATCTGCTTCAGCGTCAGGTTCTCGCCTCCCAGGATGTAGCGCGCGCCCGGCTGCGCCTTCTCCGCCGCCGCGATGTGCCCGCGCGCCACCTCGGCCACGTCCACCAGGTTCAACCCTGTATCCACGTACGCCGGAAACTTCCGCTTGAGGAAGTCGAGCACGATGCGCCCGGTGGGCGTGGGCTTGATGTCCTGTTCGCCCACCGGCGCCGTCGGGTTCACCAGGACCACGTTCTGCCCGGCGCGCGCCGCCTCCAGCACCACCTGCTCGGCCAGGAACTTGGAGCGCTTGTAGTGGCCGATCATGTCGCCCAGCGCCACCGGAAAATCCTCATCCGCCGGACGACCGTTGCCGGTGAAGCCCATGGTGGCCACGCTCGAGGTGTAGACCACCCTCCGGACTCCGGCTTCCTGCGCGGCTTTCAAGATGGCCCGCGTGCCCTCGACGTTCGAGCGATACATGGCCTGGGGCTCCCGCGTCCACAAGCGATAGTCGGCAGCGACGTGAAACACCAGCTCGCAGCCCGACATGGCGCGCCGCAGCAGGTCGAAATCTCCCAGGTCCCCGGTCACCCGCTCGGCCGAAAGCCCGTCAATGTTCCCGGTGCGGCTGGTGGGACGCACCAGCAACCGCAGCTCGGCTCCCTGCCCGGCCAAGGCGCGGGCCACGTGGCTTCCTAGAAAGCCGGTGGCGCCGGTGACAAACGCCTTCATGCTTGAGGCTCCGTCCTAGTCGAGCTTCTCGGGCTCGATGCCGATGTTCTTTTCTCCCGCCTGGCGCTTCTCCCAGTACTTGCGCACCCAGGCCTCCCAACTGCGGCCGGCGGCGGTGTCGCGCCCGCTGAAGGACAGGGCGGCGATCTCCGCGTAGGGGATGCTGAGCTTCTCGTCGCTGCCCGCGGGCAGGACGCGGATGCGGGAGCTCGCCAGGTCCGCCCCCGGACGCCGGTCGAAGACGTAGCCCTCGATGGTGCGGCCGTCCTTGAGGGTAAGGGTGACGTCGCCGCGGTAGTCGAAGGCCTGGTCCAGCGCGGCGCGCAACTCCGCCTCGCCCGCCAGCGGCGGCACCCAGCCTTCCAGGTTCTCATGCTGCGCGCCGGGCGCGACTTCGAGCGCCTCCGGGTCGTGCGCCGGCCTCAGGTTCTGTGACATGACTTGTATGTTCGCGGGCGTCCTTAGACGCTCGTCTCCTGCGCGGCGCGAGACTCGATCTTCACCAGCGGGTTGTAGGCGTGCACCGGACGCACCGGCTGCTGGAGCATCTCCAGCGCCCGCTCGTCCGGGTAGGCGCTCCGCAGGGTGGCGCGCACCGTGCGCAGGAAGCCACGCAGCGAGCCGAAGGTGTCATTCACCGCCGAGGTTTCGTACCCGCAATGCACCATGCAGTTGGCGCACTTCGGATTCCCCGACTCCGTCCCGTACTGCTCCCACTCGGTCGCGTCCATCAGCTCCCGGAAGCTCTCCGCGTAGCCGTCCTGCAGCAGGTAGCAGGGCTTCTGCCAGCCGAAGAGGTTGTAGGTGGGCATGCCCCAGGCGGAGCAGGCGTACTGCCGCTCGCCCATCAGGAACTCCAGGAAGAGCGGCGACTGGTTGAAGTGCCAGCTCTTCTTGCGATTGGAGAGGATGGCGCGGAACAGCTTGCGGGTGCGCGCCCGGCCCAGGAAGTGCTTCTGGTCGGGGGCCTTGTCGTAGGAGTAGCCGGGGGAGAGCATCATGCCCTCGACGCCCAGCCGCATCATGTCGTCGAAGAAGTCGCGCACGCTGTTGGGATCGGCGCCATCGAAGAGCGTGGTATTGGTGGTGACGCGGAAGCCGCGCGCCAGCGCTTCGCGGATGGCCTCCGCGGCGATCTCGTATCCGCCCTCGCGGCACACGGAAAAGTCGTGGTTCTCGCGCTGCCCGTCCACGTGCACCGAGAAGGTCAGGTACTTGCTGGGCGTGAACAGGTGGAGCTTCTCCTTGAGCAGCAGCGCGTTGGTGCAGAGGTAGACGTACTTGCGGCGCGCCACCAGGCCCTCGACGATCTTCTCGATCTGGGTGTGCATCAGGGGTTCGCCGCCCGGGATGCTCACCACCGGCGTCCCGCACTCCTCCACCGCGCGGAAGCACTCCTCGGGCGAGAGCTCCTTCTTCAGGATGTGGGGCGGATACTGGATCTTGCCGCATCCGGCGCAGGCCAGGTTGCAGCGGAAGAGCGGCTCCAGCATGAGGACCAGGGGATAGCGCTTGCGCCCGGCCAGCTTCTGCCGCAGGACGTAGGAAGCTACCGTCCACATCTGTGAAACCGGTACCGGCACAGGTTCCTTTCCTCAGCCTTCCAGAGTTCCGGCGTCGGACGACAAGCGGCCTTCGTTCTCCGCCGCCATCACTTTGGCGTAGGTGGTCAACGCCAGCAGCGGGAAATAGTCCCGGTACAGGTGATACGCAAGATAAAAGACCCGCGGGAACCCGGTGCCGGTGAAATTCTGCTCATCCCAGGAGCCGTCTTTCTTCTGGGTGCGCAGCAGCCAGGCGACGCCGCGGGCGGCGCAATCGCTGCGCGTGTCGCCGGCGGCCAGCAGTCCCAGCACCGCCCAGGCGGTCTGCGAGGGAGTGCTGGGGCCGATGCCCTTGGTGTTGGCGTCGTCGTAGGAATCGCAGGTCTCGCCCCAGCCGCCGTCGGAGTTCTGCACCATGCGCAGCCACTCCGCCGCCTGCTGGATGTAGGGCTCGTGGTTGTCCACGCCCATGGCCTCCAACCCGCGCAGCACCTGCATGGTGCCGTAGATGTAGTTCACGCCCCAGCGTCCGAACCAGGAACCGTCGGCCTCCTGGTTTTTGCGGATGAATTCGATGGCGCGCTCGACCACGGGGTCCTGGCGGGTGTATCCGTGGTCCGCCAGCATTTCCAGCACCCGCCCGGTGATGTCCACGGTAGGCGGGTCGAGCATGGCGTTGTGGTCGGCGAAGGGCACGTACTGGAAGACCATGCGCGTGTTATCGCGGTCGAAGGAGGCCCAGCCGCCCTCCCGGCACTGCATGGAGAGCACCCAGCGCAGGGCGCGGTCCACCGATTCGTGGTGGTAACGCTCGTTGGGATGGTCCACCCGGCTGAGCGCCAGCATCACCATGACCGTATCGTCCACGTCGGGATAGAACTCGTTGTTGAACTCGAAGTACCAGCCCGCCGGCTCCGCCTGCTTGTTCTTCACGCACCAGTCGCCGCGGTGCGTGACCTGCTTCTTGAGCATCCAGTCGGCGGCGGCCACCAGGCGCGGCTCATCGCCGGCCACACCGCTTTCGCCCAGGGCGAAGGCGGCGATGGCGGTGTCCCACACCGGCGACTTGCAGGGCTGCATGCGGAAGGTGTCTTCCTCCTCGATGCCCAGGGCCTCGAACTCGTCCATGGCGCGGATGAACTGCGGGTCGTCCACCGAATAGCCCAGGCAGCGCAGGGCGATGATGCCGTTCATCATGGCAGGATAGATGGCGCCCAGGCCGTCGCTCATCTCCATGCGCGCCAGGATCCACTTCTCCGCCTGGCGGATGGCGATGGAGCGCAGCGGCCGCACGTGCACCGCTTCGAACCAGTGAGTCATCCGGTCCAGCACCAGGAACAGGTTGCGCCAGCTCACCAGCTTGGGCGACCACTTCAGCCGCATGTCGGAGCGGCTGCGGCCGTGCAGGAACAGCTCCTCCACCCCCATCTCCGCCGGGATCTTCTTGAAAGGTTTCTTGGCGTAGGCGATGGAGAGCGGCACCAGGATGGCGCGCGACCAGGAGGAAATCTCGTAGATGTTGAACCAGAACCAGCGTGGGAACAGCACGATCTCCGGCGGGATGGCGGGCACGGAGTAATAGTCGTATTGCCCGAAGAAGCACAGGTAGATCTTGGTGAAGGTGTTGACCTGGGTGACGCCGCCCAGCTCCAGGATCTTCTTGCGGGCGCGCTGCAGCGCGGGATGGTCGGCCTTGTAACCGGCCAGCTTCAGGCCAAAGTAGCCCTTGACCGAGGCGCTGACGTTCGAGGGCCCGCCGTGATAGATGCTCCAGCCGCCGTCGGCGTTCTGGTGCTCGAGGATGTAGCGCGCGGCCTTGGCGATGCGCTCCGGGTCGCCGGTGCCCAGCAGGGCGTGCAGCAGGATGTAGTCGGACTCGAGTGTGCTGTCGGCTTCCAGCTCGCCGCACCAGTAGCCTTCTTCGTGCTGGGCGGAAAACAGGTTGCGGCGGGCCGCGTCGGTGGCCGCGGCCACGCGGCTCAACATGTCGTCGAGCTTGCCGAACAGCAGGTGCACCGGCTGGCGCCCGGCCGCCGAAGGATTCTCCATGGGGATTACTCCGCGACCGCGGGCGTGGGAGCGGCGGCGATGGCTTGCACGATCTCCGGCGGCAGCCCGAAGCGGACGTTCTCCGGCATCACCTCGACCTCGCGCACGTTGGTGAATCCGGCGTTGGTCAGGAAGGTGATCACCTCTTCCACCAGGCACTCGGGCGCGGAGGCTCCCGCGGTCAGCGCCAGGGTCTTCACCCCTTCCAGCCACTCCGGGCGGATGGCGCGGAAGTTCTCGATCAGGTGCGAGGACGTTCCCAGGTTGCGCGCCACTTCCACCAGGCGGTTGGAGTTGGAGCTGTTGTCGGAGCCCACCACCAGCAGCAGGTCGGCGTCTCCGGAGATGTTCTTGACCGCGATCTGCCGGTTCTCCGTGGCGTAGCAGATGTCCTGGGCGTGCGGGCCTTCGATGTGGGGAAACTTGCCACGCAGGGCGGCGATGATGTCTTTGGTCTCGTCCAAACTCAGCGTGGTCTGCGTGATGTAGGCGATGCGGTTGGGGTCGGGCACCACCAGCGACTCGACTTCCTCGGGAGTCCCTACCACCTGGGTGACCAGGGGCGCTTCGCCCAGGGTGCCGATGACCTCGTCGTGGTCGCGGTGCCCGATGAGGATGATGGTGTAGCCCTCGCTGGCGTACTTGACCGCCTCCACGTGTACCTTGGTCACCAGCGGGCAGGTGGCGTCGATCACCCGCAGGCCGCGACGCCCGCTGGCCTCGCGCACCTCCGGGGAAACGCCGTGGGCGCTGTAGATGACGCGCTCGCCGTTCGGGACCTCGCGCACGCTATCCACGAAGATGGCGCCTTTGGCGGAGAGCTCCTCTACCACGTAGCGGTTGTGGACGATCTCCTTGCGGACGTAGATGGGCGGGCCGAAGGTCTCCAGCGCGATGCGCACGATGTCGATCGCGCGCACCACTCCCGCGCAAAAGCCGCGGGGCTTCAGCAAAAGCAGGGTCTTACCGTTGTCCGAAGCGTTCATCCGGTTCCATCAAGTATAAGGGTTTGGCCCAGTTTCGGGAAGCTTGAAGCTATCCTGGACGTTCCTTTTGGGTCAACGTAAGCCCAAGAAACCGCAGGAATTAGGATTGATTGGATGCGGGGGCGGGCTGAACGGTCGCCTGGCTCCCTTTCAGTGCTAAGATGCCGCCCCAAACGAAAAGTTGGCCTCGATGATCGGGCAGACCCTCGGCCATTATCGCGTCGTGGAGCAGATCGGCGCCGGAGGCATGGGCCTGGTCTTCCGCGCCCACGACGAGCGCCTGGACCGCGACGTCGCCCTCAAGGTCCTGCCCCCCGGAACGCTCACCGATGAAAACGCCCGCAAGCGTTTCCGCAAGGAAGCCCTGACGCTCTCCAAGGTCAACCACCCCAATATCGAGACCGTCTTCGACTTCGACACTGAGGACGGGGTGGACTTCCTGGTCATGGAGCTGATTCCCGGCGTGACCTTGGACGAAAGGCTGGCGGCAGGCGAGCTCTCGGAGAAGGAGGTCATTCGCCTGGGGGCGCAACTGGCCGAAGGCTTGGCGGCGGCGCACGCCGAGGGCGTGATCCATCGTGACCTGAAGCCGGGGAACTTGCGCCTGACACCGGACGGGCGGCTGAAGATCCTGGATTTTGGGCTGGCCAAGCTGCTGCGCCCGGTCAGCGACGTCGCGGCCACAGAGAGTTTGAGCAAGACCCATGGCGCGGTAGGAACGCTGCCTTACATGGCACCGGAGCAGTTGCAAGGCGAGCCCGCGGACGCGCGTTCGGACCTCTGGGCAGCGGGCGCCGTACTCTATGAGCTGGCCACCGGTCGGCGGCCGTTCCCGCAGTCGAGCGCTCCGATGCTGATCGACGCCATCCTGCGCCAGGCGCCGGTGCCTCCGCGAGCGGTCAATGCCAACCTCTCGCCAGAGCTGGAACGCATCATCTCCAAGTCGCTGGAGAAAGACCCGGAGCACCGTTATCAGTCCGCCAAGGAGCTGGGCGCGGACCTAAAGCGCTTGGCGGCTCCGCCGACCGCCCTGCCCGCGACGAGGTCGGCACCCAGCCGGAGACGATACGGGTGGTACGCACTGGCGGCAGGCGCCCTAGTGGTAGCGCTGCTGGTGGCTGGACCTGTGATACCGAACTGGGAGTGGCGCGACCGGCTCTTGGGGAAACGGGGCGCGAATCGCATTGAGTCCTTGGCGGTGCTGCCGCTCGCGAATCTCTCGGGCGATCCGCAGCAGGAATACTTCGCCGATGGCATGACCGAAGAGCTCACCACCAACCTGGCGCAGATCAGCGCTTTACGCGTGATCTCACGCACCTCCGTCATGCAGTACAAGGGAACGAAGAAGCCGCTGCCGGAAATCGCCCGTGAGTTGAATGTAGACGCCGTGATTGAGGGTTCGGTGTTGCGCGCGGGCAACCGGGTGCGCATCACGGCGCAACTGGTCGACGCCCGCGCCGACCGGCATCTTTGGTCCGAAAGCTACGAGCGCGACCTGGGAGATGTGCTGGCATTGCAGAGCGAAGTCTCACGCACCATCGCCAGGCAGATTCAGGTCACTCTGACGCCCCAGGAACAGACGCGCCTGACCACCGCTCGCCCCGTGAATCCGGAAGCGTATGATGCCTACCTAAAGGGCCGCTACTACCTGAGTAAAAGATCAGTGGACGACATTCAAAAGGCCATCGCATACTTTCAGCAAGCGGTGGACAAAGACCCCGCCTATGCGCCCGCCTACGCAGGATTAGCCGATTCGTACTACCTGCTTCCGCAGTATGGCGGCGTTTCGCCTAAGGAGACTCATCCTAAAGCGAAGGCAGCAGCCACCAAGGCACTGGAATTGGACGGTGCGCTTGCCGAAGCTCACATCTCTTTGGCCTTGATCAAGCTGACCGCCGACTGGGATTGGGCGGGCAGCGAAGTCGAGTTCAAGCGCGCGCTGGAACTCGCTCCCGGGTCCGCACAGGGACATTACTTTCATGCGTACTTCTATCTGACGCCCAAGGGACGGTTCGAGGAGGCCATTGCAGAATTGAAGCGGGCCCTGGATCTGGACCCACTTTCCATGATCATCAACGCCAATCTGGGGGCGACGTTGAGGTTTGCGCGCCGGTACGACGAAGCTATTGCACAGTGCCGGAAGACCTTAGAGCTGGACAGCCGTTTCGGCCGAGGACACGTGGTCCTGGGCATGGCGTATGAGCACAAGGGAATGTATCGGGAGGCCATCACGGAGTTTCGGATGGCCGTGGACTATGACCCAAGAAACACACAACCTTTGGTGAATCTTGGCCACGCCTATGCGTTGTCAGGGAAAGAAGCCGAGGCGAGGAAAGTACTGGCAGAACTTCACAAGCGCTCCAAGAAAGGCTACGTCCTGGCCTCGGACTTGGCGCTGGTCTATGTGGCATTGGGGGAGAAACAGCAAGCCCTCGCCGCGCTGGAGAAAGCCTACGAAGCGCACGAATTCCGGGTTATGTTCCTCAATGTGGACCCGAGATTTGATTCCTTGCGCGCAGAACCGCGCTTCCAGCAACTGGTGCGGCGCATCGGCCTGCGGCCCGAAGACTCGCCTGCAGCACACGCCGCGGGCAGCACACCCAAGGCTGCGCCGGCGAAGTGACGCCGCCACCTCCGCGCAGACAAAGTCCCCGAAATCCTAGACGTTGGTCTTCAGCAACTGCTCGGCGTGCTTGCGCGAGGTTTCACTAAGCTTCGCGCCGCTTAGCATGCGGGCGATCTCCTCGGTGCGCTCGGCGGGCTCCAGGCGGCGGATGCGGGTGCGGCTGCGCCCCCCGGCTTCCCGCTTTTCGATGGCGTAGTGCTGGTCGGCGAAAGAGGCGATCTGCGGCAGATGGGTGACGCAGATGACCTGGTTCCCTGCCGCCAGCGTCTTCAGCTTGCGGCCCACCGCCTCGGCGGCGCGCCCGCCGATGCCGCTGTCGATCTCGTCGAAGATCAAAGTGCGCTGAGCTGCCGCGCCGCCGTTCTTTTTCGCGGCCGAGGGCGGCCGCGCCACGTGGGCCTCGATGGTTGCCTTGAGCGCCAGCATCACCCGCGAGAGTTCCCCGCCGGAGGCGATCTTCTCCACCGGGCCCAACGGCTCGCCGGGATTGGCGGAAATCAGGTATGTCACATGGTCAAGACCCGAGGCCGTCCAGCGCGTTTCCTCTTCGGCGCTCTCCACCTCGATGCGGAAGCGCGCCTGCATGGCCAGGTCGTTCACTTCCCTCTCCACCAGCTTCTCCAGCGTCTTGGCAGCCTGCTGGCGTTTCTTGGAGATAGCGTGGGCGGCGGTCAGGTATTCGTCCACCGCCGCAGCCAGTTCTTTCCCCAGTTGGCGCAAGACTTCGTCCTTGTTCTCAATCTCGTCCAACTTCTGCGAGACGTCCTGCCAGCAGGCGACCACATCCTCGATGGTGGGGCCGTACTTGCGCTTGAGGCGGTCGAGCAGCGCCAGGCGGTCTTCAATCTCCGCCAGACGCCCGGGAGAAGCATTGATCCCGTCCGCGTAAGCGCGGAGTTTGCCGCCAACCTCCTCCGCCGTGATGCGCGCCGACTCCAGAGCTTCGACGTCCTCGCGGAAGGCCGCGTGGTCGTAGCCGGCCAGCTCCTGCACCCGGCGCGCGGCCGTGCGCAGCGACGCCGCCGCCGCTCCCTCCCCCTCGTACAGAAGCTCGTAGGCTTCGAGCGCGGCGGCGCGGATCTTCTCGGCGTTGGCCAGCACGCGCTTCTCATTTTCCAACCGCAGGTCCTCGCCGGGCTCGAGCTGCGCGTCCGCGATTTCCTTCTTCTGGAACTTCCACAGGTCCACCATGCGCAGGCGCTCCTGCTCGTTGCGGTCGAGCTCCGCCATGCGCTCCCGGATAGCCTTCCAGCGGGCGAAGGCCCGCGCGGTGGCCTCGGTCGAGATCCCTGCGAAGGCGTCGAGCAGCTCGAGGCGTGCCGCCGCATCAAACGCCAGAATGGATTCGTTCTGCGCGTGGATGGAAGCCAGCCGCGGGGCCAGCAGCTTCAGCACCGCCACCGTCGCCGGCTGGTTGTTGACGAACACGCGGCCCTTGCCGCCCGCCGCGATCTCGCGGCGCAGGATGAGCTGGCCCTCGGCGGCGTCCAGGCCGTTCGCTTCCAGCACCTTCGCTGCCGCGTCCTCGCCCTCGAATACGGCGGTGACTACGGCCTTCTCGGCGCCGTGGCGCACCATCTCTGAGGAAGACTTCTCGCCCAGCAGGAGGGACAGCGCGTCGATGAGGATGGACTTGCCGGCGCCGGTCTCGCCGGTCAGCAGGTTCAGCCCCGGCCCGAATTCCACCGCCACCTGGTCGATGACGGCGTAGTTCTCGACGCGCAGTTCGAGGAGCACGAGTTTCCTGAAGAAATCGCTGGCCGCTAGAATAGCACAGCTTTTTTACACAACCCCCGGCCGGCTTGGCGTTGACTGGCAGGAACCGAGGTGCTACGGTCAGATTCAGGGCACTCTGCTTCCGGAATGGAGATACAAATCCACATTGTGACAGCCAGCTTCGTAGGCGGCGAGATCGTCAGCCTGATCCTGCAGAGCGGCCCTGTCGCCAAAGCGGTCCTGGTCATCCTGCTGCTGTTCAGCGTCTTTTCCTGGTCGGTGATGCTGTCCAAGTGGGCGGCGCTGCGGCGCGCCCAGCAGCAGAGCGGGCGCTTCCTGCGCGCCTTCCGCAAAGCGGCGCGGCTGGAGGATGTGGCCGCCATCGCTCCCCAATTCCGCGAGAGCCCGCTGGCCTCCGTGTTTGATGGCGGCTACACCGAGTACCGCCGCCAGGTGGGAAATCCCGCCCGAGCCGTGCGCATGACCGCCATCGAGCGAGCCACGCAGATCGCGGCTTCGGAAGAACTCACACGGCTGGAGCGCAGGCTGCCCTGGTTGGCCACCACGGGCGCGGTCACGCCCTTCATCGGCTTGTTCGGCACGGTGTGGGGCATCATTGACGCCTTTCACGGACTGGGCACGGCGGGCGCCGCCACCCTGCGCGCGGTCGCGCCCGGCATCTCCGAGGCACTGGTGACCACGGCCGCCGGCCTGGCCGCCGCCATCCCCGCCGTCATCGCCTACAACCACTTCACCCACTCCATCCGCGAGTTCGCGGCACGCATGGGAGATTTCGCGCTCGAGTTCTTGAACGCAGTGGAGCGCAACTCTCCGGAACAGTGAGGCTGCAATGTCCTTCATGGTCCCTCGCGGGCGCACGCTTTCCGAGATCAACGTCACCCCGTTCGTGGACGTGGTGTTGGTGCTGCTCATCATCTTCATGATCACCGCTCCGGTGCTGCAATCGGGCATCGAGGTTTCGGTGCCCAAGACGAAGACGGTGAAGGAGATCACCGAGGAGCGCCTGGTCATCACCATCGACCGCGGCCAGCGCGTCTACCTGGGCAACGAGCCGGTCAACATCCACCAGATCGGCGCCAAGCTGCGGGAGAAGATCCGCGACCCGGAGTCGCAGGCCGTCTTCCTGCGCTCGGATGAGAACGTGCCCTTCGGCGCCTTCGCCACCGTGATGGACGCGGTAAAGCAGGCGGGCATCACCAACGTCAGCATCGTCACCGAGCCATTGAACCAGAATGCGAAACGCTGAGATCTTCTTCGAGCACGAGCCATGGAAGGCGCCGCTAGTCGGGTCGGCGGTGCTGCACGGGGCCTTCTTCGGCGGCCTGTTGCTGTATGCCGCCGTGGTCGGGAGCCTGCACGGCGAGAACTGGGGCGGCACGGGCTCGGGCGGCGACGCCATGAGCGTCACCCTGGTGAGCCGCGCCGCAGTGCCTTTGCCGCCGCCCTCCGAGGAGAGCCAGAACATCGTCGCCAACGAGTCCAAGGGACTCTCGGAATCGGAGAAGCGGCCACCGGAGACCGGCGCCGTGGCCCTGCCCGAGCACGACACGGCCAAGCCGGAGAAGAACCAGCGCAAGACGGTGCAGGAGAAGCCGCCTCCGCCCAATCAGGTTCCCTTCGGCCAGGGCGGTCCGGTGAGCGGGCCCTACGGAGTGTTCAACGCCAACGGCGCCAAGGGCGGGCTGAGCCTGACCGGTGGCGGCGGCGACTTCGGCAGCCGCTACGGCTGGTACGTGGACGTGGTGCGGCGCAAGGTCTCGGAGAACTGGCTGAAGTACGAGGTGGACCCCAGCATCACCTCGGCGCGCCGGGTGTACATCACCTTCGAGATCACGCGCTCGGGCGAGCCCGCCAACATCCAGCTCTCGCAGTCCAGCGGCATTCCCTCGCTGGACCAATCGGCGGTGCGGGCGCTCGAGCGCATTGACACCTTCGGCTCCCTCCCCCCGGATTACTCCGGCAGCCGAGTGGCGGTGGAGTTCTGGTTTGATTACAAGCGGTGACTTCCACCACAGAGACACCAAAGCACTGAACTCATAGGGGAACCGATGAAACGGCTCTTGGCATTCGTGTTCGTGCTTTTGACGGCAGTCAGCGCCGCCCCGCAAGAGGACTGGATCCGCACCGGCACCGGCCTGGGACAGGAGAAGGTGCGGCTGGCGGTGCCGGAATTCCAGCTCGCCTTCGGCTCCACCCCGACGAGCGACACCCTGCGCAAGGTCTTTAACGACACGCTTTGGAATGACCTCGACAACGCCGGCATCTTCGACATGGTTTCCAAGAGCTTTTACCCGCTCTCCCAGCCGGCCCGCCCCGCGGACGTGGTGTTGGACGCGTGGGGCAATCCGCCCGCCAGCGCCGGTATGCTGGCCTTCGGCAACCTGGGCGTGAGCAACGATGCGCTGGCGGTCAAGGGCTGGCTGTACGACGTGAAGAACTCCGCCTCGCCCCACGTGCTGGGCAAGCAGTACAGCGAAGCGGCCACGCCGGCGAACGCGCGGCTGATCGCCCATCGCTTCGCCGATGAGATCATCTTCCGCTTGGGCGGCGGGCTGCCCGGCATCGCCGAGAGCAGGATCTTCTTCATCAGCAACCGCTCCGGACACAAGGAAGTCTGGGCGATGGATTACGACGGCGAAGGCCAGCACCAGCTCACGCGGCTGGGTTCCATCGCGCTCTCGCCCCGGGTCTCGCCCGACGGCAGCCGCGTGGCCTTCACCTCGTTCGGCGGCGGCGGCGTGGAGTTGGCCATGTACTCGACGGAACTGGACCGCCTGGTGAGCTTCCCGCGCTACGGCGGGACCAACGCCTCGCCCGCCTGGTCGCCGGACGGGACCAAGCTGGCCTTCTCCTCTTCCATGCGCGGCGATCCCGAGATTTTCGTGGCCGAAGCCTCCGGCGCCGGCCCCAAGCGGCTGACGGCTTACAAGGGCCCGGACATCTCTCCGGCGTGGAACCCGAAGAGCGGCTCGCAGATCGCCTTCGTCAGCGGGCGCACCGGGCTGCCGCAGATCTACGTCATGGACGCCGACGGCGCCAACGTGCAGCGGCTCACCGACGGCGGCTACGCCGTCTCCCCCTCCTGGTCGCCCAACGGTCAGTTCCTGGCCTTCTCCTGGAACCGCAACTACGGCCCGGGCGCGCCCGGCGGACAGGACATCTACATCATGGACATCGCCAGCCGGCACTGGGTGCAGCTCACCCGCGCCGGGAACAACGACTCTCCTTCCTGGTCGCCGGACGGGCGGCATATCGTCTTCCAGTCGAGCCGCAAGGGGGGACAGCAGATTTGGAGCATGCTGGCCGACGGCAGCCAGCAACGCCCGCTCACCGCCTCCGGCTCCAACACTCAGCCCAACTGGAGCTGGAAGTAGGCCGGCGGAATCGGTCGGTTTTCTGTTTGCGTTTGCCTTTCCCCGCAGTATCATCGAACTTCGGGCAAAAACGCGAAATCATCCCAAGGAGGACTACTTAGATGGCGAAGACAAGGAAGTGGACAACGCTGGCCCTGGCGCTGGCCGTCATCCTGACGCTGGGCGCGTGCAAGAAGAAGGAAGCACCCCCACCGACCCCTCCTCCTCCTCCGCCGCCGGCGCCCACCGCGTCGCTCTCGGCGAATCCCAACGTCATCGAGCAGGGGCAGTCCACCACTTTGAGCTGGCGGACGGAGAACGCCACCGATGTCAGCCTGGAAGGCATGGGCCCGGTGGAAGCCAACGGCTCGCACGGCATGACACCGAGCGAGTCCACCAGCTATCGCCTGATCGCCAAAGGACCGGGAGGCACGCAGGAGGCCACGGCGCGAGTCACGGTCACCGTTCCGCCGCCGCCGCCCATGGCCGGCCCCGGCGACGAGGAGATGTTCGCGCAGAACCTGAAGGACGTCTTCTTCGATTACGACAAGTACGACATCCGGCCGGACGCGGCGTCGCAGATCGCCGCCAACGCCGCCTTCCTCGCGCAGCATCCCAACATCCGCTTCTTGATCGAGGGGCACTGCGACGAACGCGGCTCCACCGAGTACAACCTGGGGCTGGGCGATAACCGCGCCAACTCCACCAAGGAAGCCCTGGTCAAGGCCGGCGTCGGCGCCGACCGCATCCGCATCATCAGCTACGGCAAGGAGAAGCCGTTCTGCACCGAATCCAACGAGCAGTGCTGGCAGCAGAACCGGCGCGGCCATCTCGTCTATCAGAAGTAGTTCGAGCGGGCGGCGCCCGGCGGCGCCGCCCTTTTTCTTTTGCATCCCTGCTCCGGGTTCGACCAAACGCCGGAGCCCAGTCCCGCATCCAAATACTGAAACCATGAAAATACGCAAACTGTTGTTTGTTTCTGCCGTCCTTCTCGCGGTCACCTCCACCCCCAAGGCCTGGGGCGTTGCCAAGGAGATCGTCCAGCTGCAGGCCCAGGTGCAGGCGCTGCAGGACCAGATGACCCAGATGCGCCAGTCGTTCGACGAGCGCATGGGCGTGATGAAGAACCTGGTGGAGCAGTCCACCGACAACGTCAATAAGATGAGCGCGGCGGTCAGCAGCCTGGAGAAGCGCCTGAGCGAGCAGAACGCCGACACCGTCTCCAAGGTGGACGACCTCTCGGGCCAGGTGCAGGCGTTGCACGACTCGCTCGACGAGCTGAAGTCGCGCCTGGCCAAGATCAGCAAGCAGCTCGACGACATGAACGCCGCCAAGGAAAACCTGGCCGCCGCCCCCGGCGGCCCTCCCCCGCCCCAGGCGCCTCCACCGGACGTCCTTTACAACAATGCTTTGCGGGACTTTACTGCCGCCCGCTATCTGCTTTCCGGCCAGGAGTTCATGGACTACTTGAAGTTCTATTCGGGCACCGACAAGGCGGGCAACGCGCAGTTCTATCTGGGCGACATCGCCTACAAACAGGGGAACTACGAGCAGGCGGTGCGGGAGTACGACAAGGTGCTGGAGCAGTATCCGGGCAACAACAAGGCGGCGGCCGCGCAGCTCAAGAAGGGCTATGCCCTGGTGGAACTGGGACAGAAGGATGCGGCGGTCAAGGAGCTGCAGAGCCTGGTGGCCCGCTATCCGCGCTCCCCGGAAGCCACCCAGGCCCGCGATCGTCTGCGCAAACTGGGAGCCGCCCCGGCCCGCCCGCGCGGCTAACCGCATCTCCCATGAAGGCGCCCAGGGTATCGCCGTAAAGCCGGTCAGGGGATTGCCGTAGCGTTTTCTACTTCTTCTCTTCCCCCGATTCCAGGCCCCGCAGGCAGTAGCGGATCTCCTGCGCGACTTCGGTGACGCGCATCCCCGCCTTGACCATCAGCTTGCAGGAGAGCGCCACGTGGCTGGGAGTGCCTTCGCCCAGGTCATAGGTGACGCGGCAGTACTGGCACTCCTCGTTCCAGCAGAAGCGCCCGTAGGCGACGTTCTCCGGGGCCAGGTACTGGAAGCCGCGCAGGAGCATGTTGCCTTCCGGGACCTCGCACTGCTTTCCCCGGATGGTGATGGTGACCAGGCGTTCGAAGGGACGGAACAGCGGCCCGAGAGTGCTCATGGAAGCCAAGGGGAGATTCTACCGTTGCCGGTCGCGCCCCACAAAAAGAAAAGGGCGGCCGGAAGTCAGCGCAGCGACTCCATCACCTGATCCAGGACCTGCTTGGGCGGCCGCACGGTTTCCTGCGGCAGCGTGGCCAGGGGGTGGTCGGTCATGTGCAGGAGGTCGAAGAAGTTCGGCTTCTTCGTATCCACGTAGAAGACGCCGGTGATGACCTCGCCTTTGTCGTGCGCCTCGAGCAGCGTCTTGACCGCGCCGATGCGGTTGGTGGGGTCGTAATCCTCTTCCAGCTTGCGCAGGCGAAGCTGGGAACCGTCGTGCATGGTGACGTTCACGGTGGTGCCCGGATCGTAGTCCACGCTGATGTCCTCGAAGAAGGGCACGAAGTTGATGTCTTGGATGGGTTCGTCGTGGTCCTTCACGTACTTGTAGGACTTGGTGGAGCCCTCGTGGTCGTTGAAGGTCACGCAGGGGGAGATGATGTCTAGCATCACCGTGCCGCGGTGGGAGATGGCGGCCTTGAGCATGGAGAGGAGCTGCTTCTTGTCGCCGGAAAAGGAGCGGCCCACGAAGGTGGCGCCCAGTTCGATGGCCAGGGCGCAGGTGTCGATGGCGGGCAGGTCGTTGACCACGCCGGTCTTCAGCTTGGAGCCCAGGTCGGCCGTGGCCGAGAACTGGCCCTTGGTGAGCCCGTACACGCCGTTGTCCTCGATGATGTAGATGAGGGGCAGGTTGCGGCGCATGAGATGGACGAACCCTCCCATGCCGATGGAGACGGTGTCGCCGTCTCCGCTCACGCCGATCCCGACCAGGGTGCGATTGGCGAACAGGGCGCCGCTGGCCACCGCCGCCATGCGGCCGTGCACCGCGTTGAAGCTGTGCGAACGGCTCATGAAGTACGCCGGGCTCTTGGAGGAGCAGCCGATGCCGCTGAACTTGGCCACCCGCTCCGGCTCCACGCCCATCTCGTACATGGCGTCGACGATGCGCTCGGAGATGGCGTTGTGGCCGCAGCCGGCGCACAACGTGCTCTTGCCGCCCTTGTACTCCATCACGCTCAGGCCGATGCGGTTGGTCTTCGGTTGCGGTTGCGGCTGCGGTTGCGAACTCGGTGTGCTGGCCATGGCTAACGGCCCTCCTGGGAAATGATCTCGTCGCTGACGCTGCGGGCGTCGATGGGGATCCCGTTGTAATGGCGCACGCTGCGCATCTTGCTGATGTGCGCCGGGGTCAGGTCCAGGCGCAGCAGGTCGAACATCTGCGCGTCGCGGTTCTGCTCCACCACGTAGACGCGCTCGTGGCGCTCGATGAACTCCGCCACCGCCTTGGGGAAGGGATAGGCGCGCAGGCGGAGGTAATCGGTCTCCAACTGGTTCTCCTGGCGCAACTGGTCGCGGCTCTCCACGATGGCCCAGTGCGTGGTGCCGTAGGCCAGGATGCCCACCTTGGCCCTGCCTTCGCCCGCCAGCTCCGGTTGAGGCACGAAGCTGCGCGCGGTCTCGAACTTCTTGGCCAGCCGGTCCATGTTGCCCTGGTAATCTTCCGGGCGCTCGCTGTACTGCGCCTTCGCGTTGTGTCCGCTGCCGCGGGTAAAGTAGCTGGCCCGGGGATGGTCGGTCCCGGGCAGGGTGCGGTAGCCGATGCCGTCGCCATCCACGTCCTGGTAGCGGGCGAAGCCGCCGAGTCTGTCCAGGTCCTCCTTGCTCAGCACCTTGCCGCGCGCCATGGGCTTCTCGGGATAGGGGAACGCGTCGCTCATCCAGTTGTTCATCCCCAGGTCGAGATCGGACATGACGAACACCGGGGTCTGGAACTTCTCCGCCAGGTCGAAAGCTTCGCCGGCCATGGTGAAGCACTCCTCCACCGAGCAGGGCAGCAGCAGGATGTGCTTGGTGTCGCCGTGGGAGAGCACGGCGGTGGAGAGGATGTCGCCCTGCATGGTGCGGGTGGGCAGTCCGGTGGAAGGGCCGACGCGCTGGATGTCGAAGATCACGCCGGGGATCTCGGCGTAGTAGCCCAGCCCGGCGAACTCTCCCATCAGCGAGATGCCCGGCCCGGAGGTGGAGGTCATGGCGCGCGCCCCCGCCCAGCCCGCGCCCAGCACCATGCCGATGGCCGTCAGCTCGTCCTCGGCCTGCACGATGGCGTAGGTGGCCTTGCCGTCGGGGCCGATGCGGTACTGCTTCATGTAGTCGATCAGCGTCTCCACCAGCGAGGAGGAGGGGGTGATGGGATACCAGGGCACCACCGTCACGCCCGCGAAAATGGCGCCCAGGGCGGCGGCGGCGTTGCCGTCGATGATGATCTTGCCCGCGGTCTTGTTCATGGGCTTCACGCGGAACGGGTCGCTCTTCTGCAGCGAGGAAGCGGCGTAGTCGAAGCCGGCTTTCACCGCGCCCATGTTCAGGTCGGCCGCCTTCACTTTCCTGGCGAACTGCTTGCGCACCGCTTTCTCCACCTGGGCCATGTCGATGCCCAGCAGGTCGGCGGCCACGCCCACATAGATCATGTTCTTCACCAGCTTGCGCAGCTTGGCTTCCGGGCAGACGGCGGCCGTCAGCTTGTCGAAGGGGGCGGAGTAGAAGGTCAGGTCGCTGCGCAGGCGGCTCAGGTTCAAAGGCGCGTCGTAGAGCACCGCCGCGCCGGGGGCCAGGCTCATCACGTCCTCTTGCGCCGTCTCCGAGTTCATGGCGACCAGGAAGTCGATCTCCTTTTTGCGCGCGATGTAGCCGTCCTTGTTCACGCGGATGGTGAACCAGGTGGGCAATCCGGCGATGTTCGAGGGGAACAGGTTCTTGCCGCTGACCGGCACCCCCATCTGGAAGATGCTGCGCAGCAGCACCATGTTGGCGGACTGCGAGCCGGAACCGTTCACCGTCGCGATTTCGACGCTGAAGTCGTTGACGATGGGCTGGCGTTTCGGCTGCTCGGGCGCTTCCTTCACCGCTACTTCGCTGATGGCCATGCCGATTCTTCCTCTAGGAGAGCGGGGATGACGGTGTGGAACGGATTGGTCCGCTCAAACTTTGATTATAAGGCGGCGGGCTGGCGTGCAAAACCAGTGTTCAGAATGCTGAACGCGGCTTTCCTACTCGCCGGTGAAGAACTGGGCCATGTGGACGATTGAACGTACCTTCGATCCTGGAGTAACATGTGCCGCAATCGCGGACTGACCGCTCGGGCCAGGCTGCCACTTATCTTCTGAGCCCTCAGTTAGCGGTTCACGTTGGAGGTTCCGTGACGTGGCCGCAAGTCGCCCTCTCTTCCCTGCTAGCCTCGGCGCTTATCGCCAGCTGGCACAGATATGCGATTAGCTCGAAGCCGCTGCCGAAAGCACTGGAACTGTACCTCTGGGTTACTCCGATTCTCAATTTTACTGCGTACGGGCTGATACACGACCGCGCAGGGCTCAGAGGGCTGGTCCCGGTCGCTATCGTTCACCTGGCGGTAATCGCATGGGCGTTGCGGACTGTCTATCTTGGAACGCCGGGACACTTCAACGCCCGTCTGGCCGGCTTTCTCCTCATCTTTGGCGCAGCCGCTGTTTGGCTGGGCGCCATCACCTACGTCGGAATGGGCCTGCCCGAAGTTGCGGCGCACCGGGCTGACCATCTGTTCACCGCCGGTGGATTCTTAGTTGGAGCTCTCCTTAGCCTCAGCGGGTTTGCGGTTCTGCGTTCTGTCTTGCGTGAGCGAGGCGACGCTCTGCTTTCGCAGCTAGGGCTGATAGCATTGCTGATTGCGACGGTCTGCTGGATCCTGCACCTCGCCTTTCGCGCGACCGTGATGGTCACCGTGGCGCAGGATTCTGCGGCTGCGCCGCCCGACTGGTACCAGTCGCTTCGTCTCTGGGCCGGTGCGATGTATGTCGGGTACATGTTTCTCGCTTACCTCTCGATCGCTGCCTACGGCGCGGCACTGGGCAAGACAGGATGGGCAGGAAGATGGTGGGGCCGGACTTTTATCGCGTTTGGATTGGCGTCAGCGGTGACAGGGGCAGGGGCTTCCGGCGTGCCTCTGGCGGTCCAATTCATGCCTTATGCCATGGGCATGATCCTGTTGCGGCGAGCCAGCGCAGCAACACCCAGCGCTGCCGTAGCGGGGCGAAGCTCGTGAACGACCGGGATAGCTTAGCGTTTGAAGAAATTCGATGTTGACCAGAATCTTTGTAACGGTCTTCGGGGCCCTGGTTTTCATGGCAGCCCCGTTAGCCATCTTGCGCTGGCGCCGGGGCAAGCTGACAGCCGACCTTTCAGATTCAAAGGCATTCTGAAGTGACCTCTTCTTCTGACTTTTGGGATGCGTTGGCCCCGCATCACTCTTCTATCGAGAATAACTATCTCGATCTGTCGAGTCTCCGTCGCATCGTTCATGACATTCACCAACCCGTGTTGGTCGTAGGCGCAGGTCAGGGCCTGATCGTGGCAGAGCTACGCAAGAAGGGGTTTCGATGTGATGGCGTCGATCTGAGTTCCGAGATGATCAGATACGCTAAGACACGCCGTGGGCTTAACTTTGTCCAGGCTGACGCCAGAGCTATGCCTTTTGGAGAGGGAACATACGAAACGATCATCTATGCAACTGGGGTTGTTGATTTTATTGCTGATGAAGAACAGATCAGAGTGATCATGAACGAAGCCCGACGAGTAATAACTCACTCAGGAAAGATATTCGTCGCATTCTATAGATTTAGCGCAGCCTCAGAAGACTTTCTGGCAAGGTTGAGCTTACTCAGGAACAACGTCCTGTCCGTCAGAGAAAGTCTGGAGATTTACCGCCTGAATCCGCTTCAGACGATAGCTTGGGTAGCAAACAAGGCAAAAGCAGGTTACTTTCGCGCTGGGATTTTATCACTTCGCTCGTGGGCGCTTTCCACGATGCGGGAAAAAACACACGCGTTCAATATGCAGAGAATATTCAGGAAGATGGATCATGCCAACTCACTGATCAACGCGGCCCCGGAGAGACAGCCTTACCGAAATGAACCTGAGATAAGAAATCTGTTCAATCGCCTTGCGATTCCTCTGAAGAAGCTTGAAGCATCCGAGAGTTGCTATATTGTGCAAATCTAACGGAGCAAGCGTTCAGTGCACCGAGTCTATGAACTGGGCAGCTAACAAGTGGCTGATCCTGCTGCGGGGAGCGAGTGCCGCAGCGGCACCCAGCCCTGCTGTAGCGGGGCGAAGCTCGTGAACGACCGGCATGGCTTGCCGTTTAAAGAAATTCGATGTTGACCAGAATCTTTGTAACGGTCTTCGGGGCCCTGGCCGTCATGGCAGCCCCGCTAGCCATCCTGCGCTGGCACCGGGGCAAGCTGACGCCGCCGCAGACTCTCGCTGTGCTGGTGCGCACAACCGCGATCCTGACGCTGCTGCTCGGCAGTGGGCACCTCCTCTCGGTCGCAGGCGGCCTGGTCGTCGGCAGGCGTCCCTACGACCTGCATAACGTGCAGCTCATCTGGATCGGCGGCATCCTGGTGTTCTCGGCCATCGCCAACCTGCTTGCCAGCCGTGGCCTGTGGCGGGGCGAAAGCTGGGCTTGGGGCGCCAGCGGCGCGGCCACCATTTTCGTCTGGCTATTCACGCTGAGCTTGATCCCGGTCACCACGGGCGGCGCCATGGATTCCAGTATGAACCGTGCACTCTTCGTCACCCACACGGTGTACCTCGCGTATTGGGCAACTCACCGCTTGAAGCCGCCTGCCGCCCAAGCCCAGGCGGAATCGAAGCGGACCGCGCGGCAGGGGGGAGCGGTATCGCTATGAATGCAGCAGATGAACCGTCTTCGCAACGAATTCTTCTTGCTGACAGCCTGATTTTTTTCGTGGCTGCACTTCTTCTGCATCACTGGTTCAATCTTGCCGGGATGGCCCGGGATGTTGTGATCTACCCCGTCGCTCTGCTAGGGGCTGCGGCCATATGGAAGAAGCGACCTTGGCTCTATATTGCGGCTGCGACCGTGGTTGCCATTCCGTCGCTGGCTTTTATCAATGCCTCTGTTCTCACACAACCGGAAAAGGTCAAACCCTTTCTGAACCAGCTTTCTCTCCTGGGGGCGGGCGTCTGCGCCGTGCTCAGCGGGATTAGCGCATTGAGGAAGCGGACCTGAGCAGCATGAACCCAATCCTGAAAGCCCTGCTGGCTGACGACAACTGGTTTCCCGTGGTCACGCCGATTTGCCTTCTGGCGGTGGCTGTGTTCGTTGTGCTGGCGCGCAGAAGACGGGTTCCCGGGGGGATGATCGCGGTGAGCGCGCTGAACCTGTTCTTCGGCCTCTGGATCGGGATCATGGGAACGGGGCACCTCTTCGGCGTCACCACCAAGCTCCTCCTGGGCATCCTGCCTCCTGCCATCCGGCTGTGGATTGCGTTTCCCTTCGGGTTTGCGATCACGATTCCGGGATGGTGGTTGGTGACGCTGGTCAGACGTTTGTCACGTTCAGACGCTGCCGCCACAAAACAGGCGATCTGGATCAACGCTTGGCTGCTGCTGGTCCTGCTGGTACCCGCCTGGCCGCTCGTTGTGCCTACCGTGCTCAACCTCGCGGCCCTGATCGCCACTCGACGGACAGCGCGCCCTTCGGCCACAGCCGCGGCCACGAGATAAGCGTCGTCTGTCTGTGAAGCTTCGGGAGGTGCAGGCAATTATTTCCGAAATCATCAACCATATGTTTTGAACGCCGGGCCGGGACGGCTATTCCCCGGTAAAGAACTGGGCCATGTGGCGGAATTTTTCGTAGCGGGTAGCCAGCAGGGTGGGCGTGGGCAGGCTGCGGATCTCGGCGAAGTGCTTCTGCAAGGCGGCGTCCAGCAGGGCGGCGGCGGCCTCGTGGTCCTTGTGGGCCCCGCCCTCGGGTTCGGGGACCAGGTCGTCCACGCAGCCCAGCTCCATTAAATCCGTGGCGGTGATGCGCAAGGCCTGGGCGGCGATCTCCTTCTTGGAGGCGTCCCGCCACATGATGCTGGCGCAGCCCTCGGGCGAGATGACCGAATAGATGGCGTTCTCCATCATCAGCACGCGGTCGGCGATGGCGATGGCCAGCGCCCCGCCGCTGCCCCCTTCGCCGGTGATGGTGGTGAGGATGGGCACCGGGAGCCGCGCCATTTCGCGCAGGTTGCGCGCGATGGCCTCGGCCTGCCCGCGCTCCTCCGCTCCCAGCCCGGGATAGGCGCCGGGCGTATCCACGAAGGTGAAGATGGGGCGGCCGAACTTCTCCGCCAGCTTCATGACGCGCAGGGCCTTGCGGTAGCCCTCGGGATTGGGCATGCCGAAGTTGCGATAGACCTTCTGCTTGGTGTCGCGGGCTTTCTGATGTCCCACCACCAGCACGTCGTTGCCGTGGAAGCGCGCCATACCGCAGACGATGGCGGGATCGTCGCCGAAGGCGCGGTCGCCGTGGATCTCGCTCCAGTCGGTGAACAGGCGGTCCACGTAGTCGAGCGTATAGGGACGCTGCGGATGGCGCGCCAACTCCGTCTTCTGCCAGGCGTCGAGATGAGTGTGAATCTGGGTGCGCAGCTCCGCCACTTGCTCCTGCAACTGCTGGAGCTGGCTGCGCGCCTCCTGGTTCTCCCCGGCGGCGGCTTCCAGGTGCTCGATCTGCTTCTCTATATGCTCCAGCTCGCGCTGGGCTTTGGTGGTCGGGTCCATGGCGGGTTGGAGTCCTGGGACGCGCGCGGCGGCGCTCAAAACGCTACAGCAACGCCCGGCTGACAGGCAGAGGGTTCAGTCCACAATGCGCACGCTGCCGCGGCCGCAAAGCTCCTCGACGCGGGCGATGAAAGCCCGGTCAGGAAGCACATTATAGCCTTCCGCCTCCATCACCGCCAGAAAGTCGCCGGGGCGCTCCACGTCGAACAGCACCTTGGCCTGGCCCTTGCGCTCGCGGCACACCTGGCAGAGGGCGTCGATGGTGGCCGCGCTGGCCGCCTCCAGCGGCACCCGGATGCGCAGCGCGCGCGGCAGCTTGGGCTGCGCCTCCTCCAGCGGAACGATGTCGGCGACCGTCAGCTTGGGATTCGCTCCCTCTTCCACCCGCACGCTGCCGCGGATCAGCACCGGGACCTCCAGCTTCACCCGCTCGCCCAGCCGCCGGTAGGCCTCGGGGAAGACCAGCACGTCCACCGCGCCCGCCAGGTCCTCCAGCACCGCCTGCGCGTACTGCTCGCCCTTCTTGGACTTGAGGACGCGCACTCCGGTCAGCAGGCCGCCGGCGTAGATCTCATCGCGGCCGGTTCCCTGCCGCATGGCCCCGATGGCTTCGCTGTCGAGGGCGCGGAACTGCTCCAGCTTCTCGCGATACTTCTCCAGCGGGTGGCCGGTGATGAAGAAGCCCAGGATCTCCTTCTCCGCCGCCAGGCGCTGCGGCTCGTCCCAGTCGGGAACGTCGGGGAGCTGCTCGGCGGGGGCCGCCGACGACGGCTCTTCCCCGAAGACGCCGAACAGCCCATGCTGGCCGCTTTCGGCGTCGCGCTGCGTCTTCTGGGCGCGCTCCAGCGCCCGGTCGATCACCGCCATCAGCTGCGCCCGCGTGCCCAGCGAGTCCAGAGCGCCGCTCTTGATCAGCGATTCGATGACCCGCCGGTTGAGCAGGCGCAGATCCACTTTCTCGCAGAACTCGAAGAGGGAGCGAAAGCGGCCCAGCTTCTTGCGCGCCGCCAGGATGGATTCGATGGCCGTGTGCCCCACGTTCTTTACCGCGGCCAGGCCGAAGCGGATGGCCCCGCCGTGCGGCGTGAAGTTGGCGTCGCTCACGTTGATCTCCGGCGGCTCCACCGCAATGCCCATCTCCCGGCACTCGTTGATGTACTTCACCACCTTGTCGGTGTTGCCGGTCTCCGAGGTCAGCAGCGCGGCCATGAACTCCACCGGATAGTGGGTCTTCAGATAGGCGGTTTGATAGGCGAGCAGAGCGTAGGCGGCGGAGTGCGACTTGTTGAAGCCGTAGCCGGCGAACTGCTCCATCAGGTCGAAGATCTTGACCACCTTGCGCTCCGGGAATCCGCGCTGCATCGCGCCCGCGATGAACTTGTCGCGCTGCCCTGCCATCTCCTCGTGCTTCTTCTTGCCCATGGCGCGGCGCAGCAGGTCGGCCTCGCCCAGGGAGTACCCCGCCAGCCGGTTGGCGATCTGCATCACCTGTTCCTGATAGACGATGACCCCCAGCGTCTCCTTGAGAATCTCCTCCAGCTCGGGCAGCTCGTAGCTGATCTGCAGGCGGTGGTGCTTGCGGGCGATGAAGTCGTCGATCATGCCGCCCTGGATGGGTCCGGGGCGGTAGAGCGCGTTCAATGCCGTGAGGTCCTCGACCGAGGTGGGCTGATAGCGGCGCAAGACGTCGCGCATGCCGTGCGACTCGAACTGGAAGACGCCCGAGGTCAGTCCTTTGTGAAAGACGCCCTCGAAGGTCTGCTGGTCGTCGAGGGCCAGGCGCTCGAGGTCGAAGGCCGCACTCCCCTTCGAGCCGTTCCCGCCCGCGCTCTGGGCCTGGGCGATGAGCTTGAGCGCGTCGTCCAGCACGGTGAGGGTGGTGAGCCCCAGGAAGTCCATCTTCAGCAGGCCCAGCTTCTCCACCGCGTTCATGTCGTAGGCGGTGACGATCTCCTCGTTCTTGGTCTGGTGCAGCGGCACCAGCTCGATGAGCGGCTGGGGCGCGATCACCACTCCCGCGGCGTGCACTCCGGCGTTGCGCACCAGGCCTTCGAGCTTGCGGGCGGTGTCCAGCAGCTCGCGCATCTGGGAGTCGCTCTGGTAGGCGGCTTGCAGTTGCGGGGAATCCTTGAGCGCCTTCTCCAGGGTGATGTTCACCTGCAGCGGCACCATCTTGGCGATGCGGTCCACGTCGCCGTAGGGGATGCCCATGGCGCGGCCCACGTCCTTGATGGCGGCCTTGGCCGCCATGGTGCCGAAGGTGATGATCTGCGCCACGTTGTCGCGGCCGTATTTCTCCGTGACGTAGTGGATCACCTCGCCGCGGCGGTTCATGCAGAAGTCAATGTCGATGTCAGGCAGCGAGACGCGCTCCGGGTTCAGGAAGCGCTCGAACAGCAACCCGTTCTGCAGCGGGTCGATGTCGGTGATGCCCAGGGAGTAAGAGACCAGCGAGCCCGCCGCCGAGCCCCGCCCCGGCCCCACCGGGATCCGCTGTTCGCGCGCGTAGCGCACGAAGTCCCAGACGATGAGGAAGTATCCGGCGAAGCGCATCTGCTGGATCATGGTGATCTCGCGCGCCAGCCGCTGCTCGTATTCCGCGACGCTCTGCTTCAGCCGGCCCTGCTGCTCCAGCTCGCGCACCGCCTCCATGCGCCGCGCGAAGCCCTGACGGCTGATGTGCTCGAAGTAGCTGTCCGTGGTGTAGCCCGCCGGGACCTCGAAGTGCGGGAACGGGTTCCCCACCTTCTCCAGCTTCAGGTTGCAGCGCTCGGCGATGGCCAGGGTGCGGCTGAGGACGTCAGGGGCGTCCTTGAAGACGCGCGCCATCTGCTCCGCGCTCTTGAGGAAGAACTGGTCGGTGGCGAACTTCAGGCGGTTGGTGTCGGTGAGCACCTTGCCCGTCTGCACGCACACCAGGACGTCGTGGGCGTGCGCGTCCTCCTCGCACAGGTAGTGGCAGTCGTTGGTGGCCACCAGGGGGATGGCGGTCTCCTGGCTCAGGCGCAGCAGGTCAGGCTGGATGCGGTGCTCCAGGTCCAGCCCCTGGTCCTGGATCTCCAGGAAGAAGTTCTCCTTGCCGAAAAGCTCGCGATAGGAACCGGCGGCGGCGCGCGCCTCGTCGTACTTCCCTTCCACCAGCCGCTCCGCCACCTCTCCCTTCAAGCAGCCGGAGAGCGCGATCAGCCCGCCGGCGTGCTCGGCCAGGAACTTCTTGCTGATGCGCGGCTTGTAATAAAAGCCGTGCAGCGACGCCTCGGAGGTGATGCGGATCAGGTTGCGGTAGCCCTCTTCGTTCCGCGCCAGGACCGTCAGGTGGTTGTAGCTGTCGCCCTCGGGGGGGGCGCGGTGGTCGTCCTTCTTGCAGACATAGAGTTCGCAGCCCACGATGGGCTTTACGCCCTTGGCCTTGGCCGCGTTGAAGAAGTGCACGGCCGCGAACATGTTGCCGTGATCGGTGACCGCCACCGCCGGCATGCCGTGGCTTTTCACCGCCGCCACCAGCTTCTCCACCTCGCAGGCGCCGTCCAGCATGGAGTAGTCGGTGTGCAGATGGAGATGGACGAACTCCGGCATGAATTCATTCTAGCGGGAAGCAAAGCAGCGGGGCTATGCCGCAAATTGGTGCAACTCTTCCGGCCGCTGTGGGTCAGCGCCGTTTCTTCTTCTTTGCCGGCTTCTTCTTTGTGGGCTTCTTCTTCGCCGCTTTCTTCTTCGCGGGCTTGTGCTTCGCAGGCTTGGGCGCGTGCTTCTTGGCAGCGGCGGCCGGCTTGGGTTTTGCCGCGGCTGCGGGCTTGGCTGCCGCCGCGGGCTTGGCCGCTTCCACAGCCTTCTTCTGACCCTTCCCCGGCTTCTCCGCAGCCGGCGCGGCTTCCGGCGCGCCCTTGGGCAAACGTCCGCGCTTGGGTGGCGGCGGCGGAGGGGGCGGAGGCGGCGCGAACGGCTTCAGGAACCGCAGGATCTCGTTGTGCGACCGCAGCTTCCCGTCGAGCAGCAGCAGGAAGGCCTGCTCCATGAGCTTGGGATAGGCGGGCAGGGCGGGCGTGATGTGCAGCTCGGCCATCTCGGAAAACGGAAGCTTGCGCTCGCGGATCTGCCGCCACTTGCCCAGGAAGTTGCGCAGCTTCTGCGCCACCGCCTTCTGCCGCGCCGTGACCTCCAGAAACAGGATGGTTTCCGGCCGGGCCGCGCTGAGCACGTGCCAGGTTTTGGAGGGCGTGGCCGCTTCCTTGCTGGTCAGGAGCTTGGCCAGGGCCCGCGCCTCGGCTTCCAGGCTCCGCCAGCCCTCGACCAGCGCCTTGCGCGGGATCCGCTTCTGGATGGCGGTGATGTCGCGGGCGGGCAGCCGCCGCGCCAGGAAGTACATGGTGGCGGCGGAGGAGTCGGGAGAATATCCCAGGCCGGTCATGTGTTGCCGCGTCTTGAGCAGGCTGGCCAGACCCTGCGCGTCCACCCGGGCCAGCGTCCAGCGCGGATGCAGCACCTTGAGCCAGCCCTCACGGTCGAGCGCCCGCCGGACGTGCATGGCGTCGTCTTCGTAAGCCAGCTGCTCGATCTCCTGTCCCAGGGCGCGTTCCGCGACGTGCTTGATGTACTCGTTCTCTTTGGCAGCCTGATAGCGCGCCTGTGTGCGCTCCTCCAGCGTCCAGTGGAAACGCGCGGCGAAGCGCGTGGCGCGGATCAGGCGCGAGGGCTCCTCCAGGAACGCGTAGCTGTGCAGGATGCGCAGCAGCTTGGCTTCGATATCGGCCACGCCGTTGAAAGGGTCGAGCAGCAGGCCGCGGGAGCCGGGGTTGAGCGAGAGCGCCATGGCGTTGATGGTGAAGTCGCGGCGCCGCAGGTCTTCGCTGATGGTGGAGGGCGCGATCTCCGGCGGGTCGCCCGGCTTGCCGTACTTCTCCGAGCGCGCCATGGCCACCTCGGCGCGCACGTTGCCCGGGAGCTGGACGAACATGGACTTCAGCTCGTCGTCCACTCCTTCGATCCTTGCCCCCGCCTTTTCCAGGTCTTTCTGCAGCTTGAGGGCGTTGCCCTGGAGGGTGAAGTCGAGGTCGCGGATGATGAGGCCGCTGATGATGTCGCGGATGGTGCCGCCGGTCAGGTAGAGGTTCAGCTCATGGGCGCGCGCCGCCTCCTGCACCAGCGCGACGCCGCGCTGCTGCTCCGGCGTCAGCCGGCTCTCCATCATGTAGACGTAGTCAGCCATCTGGCGTTCGCTGCCGGAATCTACTCCGGCGGAGACAGGATTCGCCCCTTTCAGCCGGGGTCAGAAACCCATCCGAAAACTGGAGACTCCTTGTAAGTGACTCCCTACAATGGACTTACGCGCTGCGCGGCCCGCTCACAACCGCTCCAAGATATCACAAGGTTGACGATTTGGCTACACCGCCTCCTCTTTCGTCCGTTTGTCCGCGGAGAAGTGCGAGAATGAACCCCAGCATGCGCAGCCGTGCCACAGTCCTGGCGCCGGAGAGGAAATCCATGCCGTCCACGCACAAGAAGGTGATCGTGCGCAAGATGGACCGCGAGGCGGTGCAGGGCTACGTCAACCCCGCTGCCTTCCTCGTGGACGGCCAGGTAGCCGTGCTCAGCCCCGAGGGACAGGTGGTGACCATCGGGCTGGAGGACATCAAAGGAGTCTACTTCGTGCGCGAGTTCGGCGAGCCCGAGTCCTCCGCGCGCAAGACCTTCCCTACTCGGCCGCGGACCGAGGGCCTGTGGGTGCGGCTGAAGTTCCGCGACAACGAGGTCCTGGAAGGCATGATGACCAACGACCTGGCCCAGTCCTCGCCCGAAGGCTACCTCATCAATCCTCCGGACACGCGCGCCAACACCCAGCGCATCTTCGTTCCGCGCGGCGCGCTGGCCGAGCTGCAGGTGCTGGGCGTGATCGGCGGACCCCGCGGCCGCCGCCCCCGCACCACCGCCGGCGACACGCGCCAGGAGAGCCTGTTCAGCGAGTAGTTCTCCCTCTTCCTTTTACCTTCGGAAGCTGAGTGCCTAGTGCGGCGTGCTCCCTACGCTGGTAGCGGGCTGCGAACTCTGGTCCCCTGCTCCGGCCGAAGATGATCCTGCCGCCCGGCGCGGGCCGGTCGCCGGCGACTCCAGCCAGGCGGCGCGGCGGGCGCGCTGAGCGGGCGTAACCACCTCCGCATCCACGATGGCGAACTGCTCCTCCTCGTGTCCTCCCAGCCGAAGCTTGAGCTCGCGCGAGCCCTTGCGTCCCGTCACCCGCAGGCGCAGCGTGTCGCCCACGCGCAGGGTGGAGAGCACGCCCTCCACCTCGGAGGAGGCGGCCTTGCCGTCGATGGCAAGGATGGTGTCGCCCGCCACCAGTCCCTGGCGGTCGGCCTCGCTCAGGTTCTCCACCGAGACCACCACCGGCGGAGCGTCGAAGTTCTTCACCGAGGTGAATCCGGGATGGGGCACGGTGATGCGCGTCCTCACCAGCTTGAGCCCCACGCTCGCCAGCAGTTGGTTGTAGGGCGGCTCCTCGACCCCGCTCACGTAGTCGCGGAAGAAGGCGGAAAAATCGGAGCCGGTCACCGCCTCCGCCGCCTGGCGCACGCCGGAGGATTCCTCGAAGGCGCGACCCTCGTTGGCGTAGTGCGTGTTCATCCACTGGAAGACGTCGCGCAGCGACTTCTGCCCGCCCGTCCGCTCCCGCACCGCCAGGTCCAGCAGCACGCCCAGGATCTCGCCCTTGTTGTAGTAGGAGATGCTGCGCTCGGGCAGGCGGTACTGCGGATACTTGTCGAACCAGGTGTCCAGGCTCGACTCCTCCACCGACTGCCGCAGGTGCGCCGGGCGCAGCTCCAGGGTACGGATCTCCTGGTTCAACAGATCCAGGTAGCGCCGCTCGTCCAGCAGCCCGGCGCGCAGCAGCAGGGTGTTGGCCACGGCGCTGGTCACCCCCTCGCAGAACCACAGCGACGTGGTGTAGTTCTCGCGCGTGTAGTCGATGGGATCGAGCGCGCGCGGCCGAATGCGCTTCACGTTCCACAGGTGGAAGAACTCGTGCGCCGTCACCTGCTCCAGGAAGAGGAAGTCGTCCTTCAGCCGGTCGGCGCTCACATCGATGGCGGCGGAATAGGCGTGCTCCATCCCCCCGCCGCCCGGCCCGTGCGGGAAGTGGTAGAGGAAGAGATACTCGGTAAAGGGACGGTCCCCCATCCAGCTCACGCCGGCGGCCACGATTTTGTGCACCGTCTGCTTGAGGGTCTCCATGTCGTAGTCGGCGGGGTTGGCATCCACCACCACGTGGAAGGTGGCGCCGTCCTGGTCGAAAAACACGTCTTTGAAGGTCCCAATCTCCACCGGCCCGTCCACCAGCCGGTCGTAGCTGCGCGCCGTGAACACCGCATGGCTGCTGGTGACGCCCGGGCGCAGCGAAGGCAGCGCGGTGGCGATCTTCCAGCTCGCCGGGAAGTCGGTGAAGGTCACGGTCATGGGAGAGTCGCGCGCGTCCACCGGGTACATGAGGATCTGCGCCAGATTGAAGAAGGCGTGTTCGGGGGTAAGCTGGGCGCCGTAGGGGCCGGGCTGATCGGCCAGGATGTCGTACTCCACTTCCGCGCCGCTCTCCGCCCCGCCGATGCGCCATGTGGTCTTGTCGATCTTGTGCACCGGCAGGGATTGGCCCGCGCCGTTGGTGGCGGTCACTCGGCGCACGTTCTGGGCAAAATCGCGGATCTGGTAGAGCGCGTTCCACACCGGGAGCTGCACATCGCGCTCCGCCGAGGTGCCCGCCAGGTGGATGCGCACATGCGCCAGGTGCTCCCCGCTCTTGGCCAGCGAGACGTAGTAGTCCACCGGCGCCGCCGGCAGCGACGCCAGCGCCGGCCGGGCCAGAACAAGCAGCAGGAGTGGAAGAAGGAGCCGTTTCGCGATCACGCGCTGGTGGGAACCTCGATGTGGGCTTTCATGCGTGAAGGGAGTTTTTCATAGATGCCGCCAAAGCCGCCATTGGAAAGAATGGCGACCACGTCTCCCGGCCGCAGTTCGGGAACGATCGCGGCCACGATGGCATCGGCGTCCGCAAGCTCGCGCGCGGGCGTGCCTCCCTGCCGGAGTCCCTCGACCAGGCGCGTAGTCGAAAGCCGCTCGGGCTCGGGGATGGCGTCAGCGCGGAAGACGCCGGCGATCACCACCTCATCGGCCAACGAGAGGCTGCGGACCAGGTCGGCCTCAAAGATGCGGCGGCGGAGCGTGTTGGAGCGCGGCTCGAAGATGGCCCACAATCGCGCGCCGGGATAGCGGCTGCGCAGCGCCTTCAGCGTCCCGGCGATGGCGGTGGGATGATGGGCAAAGTCGTCGATCAGGGTCACGCCGCCGATCTCCGCCTTCACCTCCAGGCGGCGCTTCACGCTGCGAAAGGTCTTGAGCGCTTCGGCGACGGCCTGCGGCTCGATGCCGTACCCCGCGGCCATGGCCGCGGCGGCAGTGGCGTTGAGCACGCTGTACTCGCCTGCCAGCGCAAAGGATAACTCACCCCAGCGCTCCCCACGATGCAGCAGCGTCCAACTGGTGCGCTGGGGCTCCAAGCGCAGGTCGGTGATGCGCCAGTCGGCGGCTGCGCTCATGCCATAGCGCTCCACCGGGCAGAAGGCCTTGGCCAAGCATTCCTGGAGGTCTCCTCCCTCCTCCCAGGCCACGATGCGCCCGCGGCGCGGCACCAGGTTCACCAGCCGGCGGAAGGCGGTCTTCACTTCTTCCAGGTCGCGGTAGATGTCGGCGTGATCGAACTCCACCGAGGTCAGAATGACCGCGTCCGGCATGTAGTGCAGGAACTTGGGACCCTTGTCGAAGAAGGCGCTGTCGTACTCATCGCCCTCCAGCAGGAAGTGCTTCCCTTGCTTGAGCGCGAAGCTCGAGCCAAAGTTTTCCGCGATGCCGCCGACCAGGAATGAGGGATTCAAGCCCGCCACGTGGAAGATCCACGCCAGCAGCGCCGTGGTGGTGGTCTTGCCGTGGGTGCCGGCGACTACGATGGACTCGCGCCCGCGCAGAAACTGCTCCTGCAGGATCTGGGGCAGCGAGCGCAGCGGGATGCGCTCGTCGAGCGTGTACTCCAGCTCGGGATTGCCGCGAGAGATGGCGTTGCCCACCACCACCAGGTCCGGCCGCGGCTTCAGGTTCTCCTCCGCATAAGGCTGCGCCACCGGGATGGAGAGCGCGGCCAGAAAATCGGACATGGGCGGATAGGCGGCTGCGTCGGAGCCGGTGACGCGGAAGCCGCGCTGCTTCAGCATCCCGGCGAGGGAGGCCATGGCCGTCCCGCAGATCCCGATCAGGTGGACGTGCTTCTGCTCGTTCATGACTTCACCGCGGCTACGTTGACCCCCGCCGGGGCCGGCGCCGTCGCCGCTTCCAGGATAGTGAGCCGGACTTCCTTCTGCACCACCAGCGAGGCGCGCACCCCCATGGGGAGCGTGATGTTCCCGCGCGAGACGTGTCCCGAGCGCAGCCCGTAGGCCACCGGGATCCCCAAGTCTCCGACCACCCGCTTCACTACCTCTTCCAGCGTAAAGCTCTGCTCGGGGTGCTGCACACAATCCAGCATCTCGCCGAAGACCAGGCCGCGCACTCCGGCCAGCTTTTCCGCCAGCTTGAGCTGCATGAGCATGCGGTCGATCTGGAAGGGCTTGGCGTGCACGTCTTCGAGGAACAGGATGGTGTCCTCGGTATTGATCTCATAGGGCGTCCTGAGCGACGCCACCAGCAGGGAAAGACAGCCGCCGAACAGAATGCCTTCTGCTTTCCCTTCCACCAGCGGCGACACGCCCGAACCAGCGATGTCGGCGACGTCCCATTTGGTCTTTCCCCCTGTGGCGTTGTTCCAGGAGGCGGCCTGCACGCCGTCCGCGGCGGCAAAGTCTTTCGTGACCATGGGACCATGGAAGGTCACCAGGTTGGCGCGCTCGGTGAAGTGGGTGAGCAGCGTGGTGACGTCGCTGTGGCCCACGAAGATCTTGGGATGGGCGGCGATCTTCTCCAGCTTGAGCTCGTCCAGCAGGTAGTTCGAGCCATAGCCGCCGCGGGCGCACAGGATGGCGCGGACCTCCTCGCGCTCGAACATCTCCTCCAGCTCCCGCGCCCGGCGGCGCATCGAGCCCGCGAAGTACAGCTCCTGGTCGAAGATGGACTCCAGGTAGAAGGGCTTGTAACCCAGGCGCCGGAGCGAGGCGCAGCCGGCGTCGAGCTGGTTACGCTGGATGGGACTGGCCGGCGCCACAATGCCCACGGTGTCGCCGGGCTGGAGAGCTGGCGGCTTGATTCGCTGGCGGCTCTTCGGGGGCATGCCGCTTTTCATTCTAATGGTTATATCCGACATATCCAGCGGCGATTGCTCAGGCCGGAGGGCTGCCTCTCTAACCGCAGGGCACCTCGATCAGCTCGTGCACAACCTCGGCTTGCAGCTCTGGGAACAAGGCTACTGATGCTGGAATTTCTTTCGGCGCGGGCTCCAGGAAAAACTCCGGGCTATACAGAGCGAGCTGGTGCAGGGCCCGTCTGTTGTAGTAGTGGGTCTCCGGCGACACAAAGGCGATGCCACCCTTGGGGGCGTATTCCAGCTGTCTGGACCGGTAACAGCGCTGACCCGAGGTATCAATTAGGAAGGGTTCGTCAGTCGGTGTTTTTGTTGGAGGCCACCATTGTTCTTTGGGAACAGTACCCACCTGTGTACCGTTGAGCCGAATCACTGACCCTTGCTCACAAGCGGGCGGGGGGAAATCCCACATGCCGCTGGCTCCCGCCGGGATGGCGAGGACTACCTGGCCAACTGACAACTGCGCTGCTCCGCCTGCCCGATTGTCCACCAAGAACTTGAGGCTCCAGGTCAGCGAGGAGGGTAGGCGGTCCAGCAAGCCCGAGATCCGAGCTGGTTGTCCGCTTTCATCCGCGTGCCTGATCTCCTGATCTCCCGGAGACTTCTGGAGATCTACGTTCAACCGCTTCCAGCCGCAAGGAAACAGCGCCTCGGCGGCCACCGTGGGCGTAGTCCGGGGGTCACCCCGCGCCTCGAAGGAAATGCTCGACAGAAACGTGTGGTGAAACTTGTCCTGCTCGATCGTTTTGACATTGAGGTGTTGGACTGGTTGACCGCCGAAGGAAACCCGGAGTTGTGGCAAGGTCCTCATCGCGCCCCAGAGCTCAACGGCATAGGTCACTTGCCTCGACCTGCTCAGAAATCTGGGCACGAAGATCAATCCGAGCGTTACCACCAGAACCGCGAGCGCAGCAATCCACAACTTCCTAGTCATTCAGTCCTCCAGCCAGGCAGCACCCTGGCGGGAAAGGGCCATGCCGCCCTCATCTTAAACGAAAAACTCTCCGCGACAGAGCAGTTCGGCGGGGCCGCGCAGGAACACTTCCCTTTCCCAGCGGACGCTCTGCACCCCGCCCGGCGTCATCACCGCGAGCGGCGACTCCGCCCGCCCCGAGGCGATGGCGGCCACCGCCGAGGCGCACGACCCTGTCCCGGAAGAAAGCGTCTCGCCCACGCCGCGCTCGAAGAAGCGCGCCTCGATCTCCTGGTGGCTCACCACGCGCACCAGCTCCACGTTGATGCTGTACTGGAAGTCGTGGTGGCGCCCCATTTCGGCGGCCTCCGCCTGCCAGCCGGGGCGGAATTCATCCACAAAAACCACGAAGTGCGGATTGCCCACCGACACCGGAATGCCGCGCACCTCGCCGAAGGCCAGCTTGATGGAAAGCTCCTCGCCCGGCTGCGGCTCGCCAAGATTCATTTCGAACTCGTAGCGCGCGCCGTCGCGCCCGGTGAGCTTGCACTCCCGCAGGCCGGCGCCGGTGCGTATGCGGGCGTGTTCCATCCCGCGCTCCGCCGCCAGCCAGGCGGCCACGCAGCGCGTGCCGTTGCCGGAGATCTCTGCCTCCGAGCCGTCGGCGTTGAACAGGCGGGCGCGGATGTCGGCTTCGTTGTCGGGAAAGAGCCACTCCACGCCATCGGCGCCCACTCCGAGGTGGCGGTCGCAGATCCTCCGGCTGAAGGCGGCGAGGTCGGCGGGCGCGTGCTGGCCCTCGATGAGCAGGAAGTCGTTGCCACAGGCGGTGGCTTTGATGAAGGGGACGGCAGGAACGTTCAGCATGTCAGTGTGTGGAAGAGAAATTTTCAGGATTCTACACTAGCGCCCCGGCGCAGCCTTGGTCTTCCAGATCACCGCCCGCGGCTGTCCCGGACTCTCGACCACCGCCACCGCCTGGAGCTGGCCTGCGTTCCGGGCGGCGCTCATCGCTGCCGGATCGCCGGCGATGGCGACCACATAGTCCGCATACGCGCCGGGAAGCTCCAGGGCGCGCTCCCACTCGCCGTACTCCCCGTCCGCGATGGTGCGGCTGCCTTCGTGGATCACCCGCCGCAGCGGGATTCCCGCCTGTTGCAGAGCGCCGGGATGGTTTCCGCAATACATCAGCAACATGGAGCCGGGCGGCAGCTTTCTCAGTTCGGTCGCCAGCTTGGCTTCAAACGCGACCCGAGTCACGGCGTTGACTCGGGCTTCGGCCAGGGAGACGGGACCGCTCCGCCAGCTTCCACCGTAGCTGACAACCGCCAGCAGTCCGATCGCGGCAGCGGCCACCTGCCCCACCCTTCCCCGAATGTTCGCGGCAAGCAGCCCCGCGCCCACCGCCACCGCCGGCAGTAGCTCGGTCCCGTAACGCACGTTGTAGTAGGAGAACGGCCACCACACGGGTACGAAGATGGGTGTCGCGGCATAGGCCACCGAGATGGCGTAAAACGGCAGCGGCACCCACAGCAGAAGCGCAGTCCCGCCGCGCCTCCGCCTCAGGCCGAGCAGCGCGCCCAAGGCGGCTGCCAGCATCAGCGCCTGCGCCGCTCTCCCCGGGCCCAGGTTGAGCTGCGCCGCCTTCCCGAAGTAGAGCGCAGCCAGGGGAAGGCTGCCTTCCCCGGGGTGGAGGGGATGGCTCCCCCGCGCCGAGCGCTGCTCGATGGCCCGCGCCGAGTAAGGTCCGGTGGCGAACTCGAGCGCCCTTCCGTACTCCCCGAAATTCCAGGCCAGCCAAAGCGCCGGCGTGAGCGCCGTCAGCAGCAGGAAGTTGCGGAACGACCTCTTGAGCGCGGCCGGAGCGCTGCCGCGCTGCTGCCACATGAGCCAACCCGCGATGGGACCGCACGCCGCCGCCAGGAACCAGCCATCGTAGCGCGTGAGCATAGCGGCGGAGAGCGCGATGGCGGCGCGCTCGAGCCAGCGACCGGCCCCGGCTTCGCCTTCTCGTGCCCCGCGAGCGAATTCCGCCAGGAAGA
>Ga0080064_1001178_pt1 | contig 56368 bp, 51 predicted proteins | sample Subgrocontami54m_FD_69260 | JGI IMG/M metagenome (GOLD analysis project Ga0080064, IMG submission 69260) | Subsurface groundwater microbial communities from S. Glens Falls, New York, USA - GMW46 contaminated, 5.4 m (SPADES assembly) (version 2) ...
CCCTTATGGACGATGACGGCAAGGCCGGGCATAACAGGGCCATGTCCGTACAAGACGCGCCCGTGCAAGAATCGGTGCAAGAATCCGTGCAAGCGGCGGCGCCGAGCGCCGCCGAGGCCGGTGGCGTTCTGACCATCGATCTGTCCGCGATCGAGGCCAATTGGAAACGGCTTGCCAGCATGACCGTGCCGGTGGAATGCGCGGCCGTGGTCAAGTGCAATGGTTATGGCTGCGGCCTCGACCAGGTCACCACTACGCTCGCCAAGGCCGGATGCAGGACCTTCTTCGTCGCCGACATCGCCGAGGGCCGCCGCGTGCGTGCCATTGTGCCGACCGCAGTGATTTACGTGCTCAACGGCGTGCTACCGAACACCGGTCCGTCGCTTGCCGACGCCAATCTGCGTCCGGTCATCAACAGCACAACGGAACTTGCCGAATGGGACAGTTTTGTCGCGGCCAAGAATTGGCGAGGCGGCGCCGCCTTGCAGGTCGATACCGGCATGAACCGGCTCGGCATCACACCGGATGAGGCCGCTGCGGTGGCACAGCGCCTGCAATCGGAAAGTCACGGCTTCACGCTGCTGATGAGTCATCTGGCCTGCGCCGAGACGCCAGAACACCCGATGAACGACCGGCAAATCCGATTGTTTCGCGACATCCGCATCCTGTTCCGCGGCCTGTCGTCCTCGCTCGCCAATTCATCGGGCATCTTTTTGGGCGGCACCGTGCATTGCGACCTGGTGCGCCCCGGCATCGCGCTGTTCGGCGGCAATCCCACACCGGGCCGCAAAAATCCCATGCGTCCGGTGGTCGAACTCAAGGGCCGCATCGTACAGGTGCGCAGCGTCAAGCGCGGCGACACGGTGGGCTATGGCGCGAGTTGGACCGCACCGCGCGCCACGCGGCTCGCCATTGTCGCGGTCGGCTATGGCGACGGATTTCTGCGTTCGGCCGGCGCCGGCAAGGGCAAGGCTGCCGCCACGGTGATCGTCGGCGGCAAGCCCTGCCCCATTGTCGGACGCGTCTCCATGGATCTGTTGGCGCTCGACGTCAGCGATCTGTCCGACAGCGCCGTCCGCCGCGGCGATCTGGTCACCTTGATCGGCGGCGATATTGGCGTCGATGAGCTGGGCGCCGCCTTGGGCACCATCGGCTACGAGGTGTTGACCGGCCTGGGCAGGCGTCATCACCGAATCTATAAGGGCAGCTAACACTGGTCGGCGTGCGAAGCAGCGAAAACTTGGAGACGCGCACCGCGCGAATGGTCATGGCTCGTCGCCCCGAAAGCTTTGTCTGCCAGAATTGCGGCGCAGCCTATGGGCGCTGGCAGGGCAAGTGCGAGGCCTGCGGTGAGTGGAACACCATCTCCGAGGAAGGCGCGGCGGCCACCCGCCCGCCGACCCCCGGCCGCGCCCCGCGCAAGGGCCGCCTGTTCACGCTGGAGCCGCTGGCGGGCCAAGCGCAGGAGGCGCCGCGGCTCGCCTCCGGCGTGGCTGAGTTCGACCGCGTCACCGGCGGCGGTTTCGTGCGCGGTTCGGTGCTGCTCCTGGGCGGCGATCCCGGTATCGGCAAGTCGACCCTGCTGATCCAGGTCGCTGCCGCGCTGGCCAAATCCGGCCACCGCTCGGTTTACATTTCAGGTGAAGAAGCCGTCGCACAAGTCCGCTTGCGTGCCGAAAGGCTCGGCCTGAGCGGCGCCAAGGTCGAGCTGGCGGCTGAGACTTCGGTTGAAGACATCATCGCAACGCTGGGCGAGCGCGCGCCCCCTCGCCTCGTCATCATCGACTCCATCCAGACCATGTGGACCGATGGGGTGGATTCGGCGCCCGGCACCGTCACCCAGGTGCGCGGCAGCGCCCAGGCGCTGATCCGCTTCGCCAAGCGCGGCGGCGCCGCCGTGATCCTGGTCGGCCACGTCACCAAGGACGGCCAGATCGCCGGCCCGCGCGTGGTCGAGCACATGGTCGATGCGGTACTGTCGTTCGAAGGCGAAGGCTCGCACCAGTTCCGCATCCTGCGCGCGGTCAAGAACCGCTTCGGCCCGACCGACGAGATCGGCGTGTTCGAAATGACCGGTGCGGGATTGGCCGAGGTCGCCAATCCCTCGGAACTGTTCCTGTCCGAGCGCGATCTCGGCAGCCCCGGCACCGCGGTCTTTGCCGGCATCGAAGGCAGCCGCCCGCTGCTGGTGGAGATCCAGGCGCTGGTCGCTCCCACCTCCCTCGGCACCCCGCGGCGCGCCGTGGTCGGCTGGGACCAGAGCCGGCTGTCCATGGTGCTGGCGGTGCTGGAGGCCCATTGCGGGGTGCGGCTATCGGGCCATGACGTTTATCTGAACGTGGCGGGCGGGTTGCGCATCCAGGAACCGGCCGCGGATCTAGCCGCCGCCGCCGCGCTGATCTCTTCGCTTGCCAATGCGCCGCTGCCGGCCGACGGCGTTTTTTTCGGCGAGATCTCGCTGTCCGGCGCGGTACGGCCGGTGGCGCAGGCGGCGGCCCGGCTGAAGGAAGCGGCCAAGCTCGGCTTTGTCCGCGCGGTGGTGCCGGAGGCCGCGCGTGGCGAAGGCGGCTACGAGACCAGCCTCACGCTGCAGCCGATCGCGAACCTCGCCAGTCTGGTCGCCGACATTGCGGCACGCGGAACCAAATCCGCCCGCCCGACAAACCGCGCCGCCGAATAGGCACGACGACGCCCTCGGCGCGCCGTGCGCTTCCGAATTATGGTGGTCCAATACATCCACAACATGGCCCGTCCCCGGCTTTCCCCGGGCGAATCTGAGCCGCCCCAAACCTGCCCGGCCAACAAGACGGGTGACGGCCCCGCCCCGGCCCGCTATACAGCCCGCGGCAGCTGGATAACCCCGTCTGCCAGCGGCCACGAGCAAGCAAATAAGGCAGGAAAATTAATCAGTTGAGGCAATCCTGCTGAGGTCTTGCCGAGCCCCGGCGCGGCAGGTCAGGTAGCAGCCCGAGCGCCGCCGATTCGACCCGGCGCCGGCGCGAGAGGACCGGACTTAAAGCATGCCCATCACGCTCCTCGACGTCATCCTGCTCGGCGTCATGCTGGTCTCGGCGCTGCTCGCGATGATCCGCGGCTTCATGCGTGAAATCCTGTCGATCGCGGCCTGGGTGATCGCGGCGCTGGCCACGCTGTACGGCTATTCGCGGCTGCTACCCTTCGCCAAGTCGTATTTCAACAACGATATCGTGGCGAACGGCGTGGTGATCGCCGGCACCTTCCTGGTCACCTTGCTGGTGGTATCGGTCATCACCGTGCGGTTCTCCGACATGGTGCTCGACAGTCGCGTCGGCGCGCTCGACCGCACGCTGGGTTTCGTGTTCGGGCTTGGCCGCGGACTGATCATCGTGGTGGTGGCCTTCCTGTTTTTCGCCTGGCTGGTGCCGCCGCGCACGCAGCCCAGTTGGGTGGCCAATGCCAAATCCAAGGTGGTGCTGCAAAGCACCGGCGATTGGCTGATGTCGATGTTGCCGGATGACCCCGAGAGCACCATCTTGAGGCGGCTGCGGCGTCCGCGCACCGACGAGGGCGAGCCGGCGCCGGAGGCGCCGCCCGACCAGCGCTCCAATCTTGGCGCGCCTGCCGGCGAGACCGCCGGTTACGGGCCGGCCGACCGCCGCGGCATGCAACAGCTGATCGACGGCAGAGCGACCACACGGTGATGCAGGAAACCCGATGAACGACATGACCCGGCTGCCGAGCGAGAGCGGACCCGTTGACGTCGACGGCGACCGGCTGCGCGAGGAGTGCGGCGTGTTCGGAATTTTCGGGCATCCCGACGCGGCGGCCATCACCGCGCTCGGCCTGCATGCCCTCCAGCATCGCGGCCAGGAAGCCGCCGGCATCGTGTCGTTCGACGGCACCCGGTTTCATTCCGAGCGGCGCATGGGGCTCGTCGGCGACAACTTCTCCCGCCGCGAGGTGATCGACCGCCTGCCCGGCATGGCCGCCATCGGCCATGTACGCTATTCGACCACCGGCGAGACGATCCTGCGCAACGTGCAGCCGCTGTTCGCCGAGCTCGACGCCGGCGGATTTGCGATCGGGCATAACGGCAACCTGACCAATGGGCTCACGCTCCGCCGCCAGCTGGTGCGCGACGGCGCCATGATGCAGTCCACCACCGATACCGAGGTGATCCTGCATCTGGTGGCCCGCGCCAGCCGCAACCGCTTCATCGACCGTTTCATCGAGGGATTGCGGGCGCTGGAAGGCGCCTATGCCTTTGTCGGCCTGACCAACAAAAAGCTCGTTGGCGCGCGCGACCCGCTCGGCATCCGCCCGCTGGTGATCGGCCGTCTCGACGGCTGCCCGATCCTGGCGTCGGAGACCTGCGCGCTCGACATCATCGGCGCCAAATATGTGCGCGACGTCGAGAACGGCGAGGTCGTGGTGTTCGACGAGGATGGCGCGCATTCGCACAAGCCGTTCCCGCCGATGGCGCCGCGGCCCTGCATCTTCGAATACATCTATTTCGCGCGCCCGGATTCGATCGTGGGCGGGCGCAATGTCTACGACGTGCGCAAGACCATGGGCAGCGAGCTGGCGCGTGAGGCGTCGGCCAGCGCCGACGTGATCATTCCGGTGCCGGATTCCGGCGTTCCGGCGGCCATCGGCTATGCGCAGGCCTCGGGCATTCCCTATGAGCTCGGCATCATCCGCAATCACTATGTCGGGCGCACCTTCATCGAGCCGACCCAGCATATCCGTCAGCTTGGCGTCCGCCTCAAGCACAGCGCCAACCGCGCTGTGGTCAACGGCAAGCGGATCGTGCTGATCGACGACTCGATCGTGCGCGGCACCACCTCGGTCAAGATCGTGCAGATGATGCGCGATGCCGGCGCCACGGAAGTGCATTTCCGCATCGCCTCGCCGCCGATCACCCATCCCGACTATTACGGCATCGATACGCCGGAGCGCGACAAGCTGCTCGCCGCCACTCACGACCTCGAAGGCATGCGCCAGTTCATCGGCGCCGATTCGCTCGCCTTCCTGTCGGTCGGCGGCATCTACCGGGCGATGGGCTATGAGGGACGCGATCCGGCGCGGCCGCAATTCACCGACCATTGCTTCACCGGCGAGTATCCGACCGGGCTGACCGACCGGACCGCGCAGGACTCCTCGCCGCGCCAGCTCTCGCTGCTGGCGGAGGCGAGCTGACGCGGACGCGCGTCGCACTCCGCTCTCGTCCCAGCGAAAGCGGGAGCCAGGAACACAAGATTTTTAATTCGGCAAAGCCGTAAGGTCGACCGAGCGCAGCGAAGCCCACCACCCTTTTCGCAACATTCACGTGGGTAAACGCTTGCGCCTGCCCACGCGCTACGCAGCTGAAGCCAACTGAGCCTGAGCCCTTTGCTTTGCAACGTCGATTGCAGAGACGACTAACGTTCGGAGTGATTCCGCAAAATCAAGAACGTACTCGTCGCCATCAACGCGCGGGACGGGCACCCATCGCTCGTAGATCGCTTCGACCTTAAGCTTCCGGTCGTACGTGGTGCCATCGCCGCGCAGGGCGTATGCTTCCAACCATTTGATACGCGGACGGCCCCTTAGCTGCTCAGCGCAAAAACGTGTCAACTGATCAGTCACATCCTCTTTGAGGCGGTCGACTATTGCTCTCTTTTCTTCCAGAGAAGGGTTGCCCTCCCACTCCCTCGGGTTCTCCAGAAACCGCGAAAGCGCGACGCTTAGGGCATTCAGGAGATTTGACGCAGGCCGAATGTGATAGCCATCGTCATAGCCTTCTCCATATCTGCGAGCGACCGCTTTAACGCTTTGCCAAGGTAGCGGCTTCACATCGGCGGGCGATGGCAAATTGAGGTAAGCTTTCCACCGATTCCGAAATTCGGACACGCCTTCGATGATGATCGGCATGAGCCAATCGTAGTTGTACCGCGGAAGAGCGGTGGTGAGCGCTGGAGCCGCAGCGGCCTCCAATCGCAGCAACAATTTTTCTAATTCCGGCATCGCCGCCGCGGGCGCATTCCGCTGCAACGATCCCAAATAGAACGTGTTTTTCTCCAAATGAGAGAGCATGTGGCGGGCGACGTGCGGCGTAAGGGACTTCGCAATTTGATTGTCGAACACGTTCCGAACGCTGTTGAATGTGTATTCCTTCATAGCTTCCCAACCTCTGATATTTGGCCCCTTCACCTCATCCATATGTGTGAACGCCAAGCATAGTTTGCTCGTCTGGCCCGCACTACCGATGACCTCCAATGCGCGCGCGGCCGCACGGGACATGGGGTCAACGGTCGCACCGTCTACCATTAGAATGACATCAACTTCGGCAAAACGACCAATAATGTAATCTGGAACATCGAATGTCGCATCCGCCTTGTGACCTAGCCCCTCGGTATCGATCAACACAACGCGAGGCCTTGTATCAAAGGTTCTGCACGAGGGAACGAATGGGCCAGCGACCCTGATTCCATTAACCAGCGGAGTAAGCAGCTTCCCCCAATGGCCCTTGTCGATGCCGGTAAAAGCACGCACCGCTGTAAGAAATTGAGTGCGGTTGTTCGCGGGTGCGGTCATGCTCCAGAGTTTGGGCCAACCCGTCGTACTACGATGGAATCCTTCGCTGGGAATAGAGTCGAACTTGCATCTTAACTCGTCAAGAATGTCGCTGACGAGCGCGCCGTATTCATCAGAATTCTCTGCGAGCTCCTGGATGTCGTCCAATGCGGCATTGCGCTCATCTTGAGAAAGTGATTCGAGAGGCCCGAGGCGCTTCTGGATTCTTGCCTTCGATGAGGCCGCGATCGTCCGGATGCTTTGAATAAATCCCACAAGTCGTTCGGACATTCCCTTCGCTTCGTGCAGAGAAACGCGAAGTTGGGAGTCCTCTGACTGCTCGGTCAGTTCGATGTCCTCAGCCGAGGCGTACGGATTGGATTCTTCGGTTGCAACTCCCAAGTCCCCCAGCACGTACTTGAGTCGAAAGCGCATGTCGCTGCGGTCCAAGAATGCCTTCGAGACAGCGCTGTCCAGATCACTTTCAATTGCCTTCAAGAGTGCGGCGGAAACGCTTTGGCGAACTTCGAAATCGGCCTCTTCCTCTGAAAGAAAGGTGACTACGGCCGCGTAGCCGTCGGTTCCAACGATTATCTCGGTCTCACATGTCGTCGTTCGGTTTACAGACGTAGACGGAAAGCGTTCTAGAACGGGATGGGTCCCGATAAGCTGACGACCGAGGGTAGTTTTTCCTGCCCCCGGAACGCCAAGCAACAACACCTTCGGACAATCTTTGGGAAACGCCAGATGCGTATTCCGAAGGTGCTGGGGGTCGGTTCGTTCAACTGTGAGCCCGTCATAAAAAATATCAACTACCCGCTTATCGAACCCCATTTCCTCCGCCTTGTTTCGTGCGGCTGGAGAATGCAGCGTTGGTTCATCAAGCAAGCGCTGCAAGTCCGCTTCGATCTGTTTTGCCTCGCCTTCATTTTCGGTGCCCAGGCCCTTTCGAACTTTTCGGCCGGGCTTCCTCTGATTGGACGGGTCCGGACGAAGAGGATGTCGAAACTCAATGATCCATGAGCGTCGTCCGGGATTGAGACGGGCGGTTGCGGTGAAACCAGTGGATTCGCTCATCACTATCTCCCGATGTGGCAGAGTGTGGCAATGCTATTATGCGCCGCGATCAGCTGTCAAGTATTTTGGTACACTCTGGCATATCACTCCACCGAAGTCCGATCTGGCCTCTGGTCTTAATTCCTTTTATGACTATATTCCTCCAAGCTTGAATGCCCGCCGGACATGACAATTGGGAAAGTAGAAATATGCCCGCTCCCCTCGCCGATCGTATTGCGCTGGTCACCGGCGCCTCGCGCGGCATCGGCTATGCCACCGCACTGGCGCTGGCGCGCGCCGGCGCCCACATCGTCGCGGTGGCGCGCACCGCCGGCGGGCTGGAGGAATTGGACGACGCCATCCGTGGCATCGGCGGCTCGGCCACCCTGGTGCCGCTCGATCTGCGGGACACCGCCGGCATCGAGCGTCTCGGCGCCGCGCTGCACGACCGCTACCGGCGGCTCGACGTGATGGTGGGCAATGCCGGCCTGCTCGGCCCGCTGTCGCCGCTCGGCCATGTGGAGCCGAAGGTGTGGGACGAGGTTGTCGCGGTCAATCTCACCGCCAATTGGCATCTCATCCGTTGCATGGACCCGCTGCTGAAAGTGTCGGAGGCCGGGCGCGTGGTGTTCGTGACCTCCGGGGTCGCCACCAGCGCGCGCGCTTATTGGGGACCTTATGCGGTGACCAAGGCGGCGCTCGATGCGCTGGCGCGCAGCTATGCGGCGGAGACCGCGTCCACCAAGGTGCGCGTCAACCTGCTCAGCCCGGGCCCGACGCGGACCGGCATGCGCGCCCAGGCAATGCCGGGCGAGGACCCGATGACGCTGAAAACCGCCGACGCGGTGGCCGAGAAGATCGTCGCGCTCTGCCTGCCGGATTTCCAGGACACCGGGAAAATCTACGACTACCGGCAAGGCCGCCTGCTCTCCGTACAGCCGCCGGCGTGAACGCGCCTCGTGTGGCGATTCAGAAATTCCCCATACTTGGCGGCGAGCCCGGACGCAATTTCTGAACCAAAGGGATACTAAAGCATGATCCCGAAAAGTGGACACCGGTTTTCGGAAAAGATCATGCTCAAACAAGAAGCTAGAGCGTGATGGCGATTCAATCTGAAGCCATCACGCTCTAGCGTTGTCTCGACTTCCGGTTCGCGTATGGATTCTTCTTCTCGCGTAGCGTCAGCCGGATCGGCGTGCCCGGCAGATCGAAGGTTTCGCGCAGGCTGTTGACCAGGTAACGCTTGTAGGCGTCGGGCACTGCTTCGGCGCGGCTGCAGAACAGCACGAAGGTCGGCGGTCGGCTTTTCGGCTGGGTGACGTAATCGAGCCGGATGCGCCGACCCGACACCGCCGGCGGCGGATGCGCCGACGTCACCCCGGCGAGCCAGCGATTGAGCGTGCTGGTCGAAGCGCGCCGGTTCCAGACTTCGTGCGCGTCCATCACCGCTTGCATCAGCCGATCGAGCCCCGTGCCGGTCAGGCCCGAAGTGGTGACAATCGGCACGCCCTTGACCTGCGGCAGCCGGCGGTCGACCTCGTCGCGCAATCTCTTGATCGCGCCCGGCTCGCTCTCCTTCAAATCCCATTTGTTCATGCCGATCACCAGAGCGCGGCCTTCGCGCTCGATCAGATCGGCAAGGCGCAGATCCTGCTCCTCGAACGGGGTCGTCGCGTCGATCAGCAGGATCACCACCTCGGCAAAGCGCGCGGCATTGAGGGCGTCGGCTACCGAGAGTTTTTCCAGCTTCTCGTCGATCTTGGCCTTGCGCCGCAGCCCCGCGGTGTCGTGAATGCGAAAGCGCGCGCCGTACCAGGTCACATCGACCGCGATGGCGTCGCGCGTGATGCCGGCTTCCGGTCCGGTCAACAGGCGGTCCTCGCCGAGCAGGCGGTTCACCAAAGTGGATTTTCCGGTGTTGGGCCGGCCGATCACCGCCACCCGGAATGGCGCGGTCTCGCTGTCCGGCGCGCTCCCATCCGCGTCTTGGCCGGCGGGCGCCGCGGTCTGTTCAGGCAGCGCGCCGCGCAGCGCCTGATAGAGATCGGCGAAACCCTCATTGTGCTCGGCGGAAATCGCCACCGGATCGCCAAGCCCGAGCGCATAGGCTTCCAGCGCGCCGGCCTCCGCCGCTTTGCCCTCGCTCTTGTTGGCGACCACGATCGCCGGCTTGCCCGCGCGCCTCACCAAGTCAGCGAAGGCGCGATCGACCGGGTTGGTCCCGCTACGTGCGTCGATGACGAAGAACACCGCGTCGGCTTCCGTAAGCGCCGCATCGGTCTGCGCCTGCATGCGGCCGGTGAGAGTGGCCGGCACCGCGTCTTCCAGGCCGGCGGTGTCAATCACCGTGAACTCGAGATCGCCGAGTCGTGCACGGCCGGAGCGGCGGTCGCGGGTGACGCCCGGGCGGTCGTCGACCAAAGCCAGCCGCTTGCCGACCAGGCGATTGAATAGCGTCGACTTGCCGACATTCGGCCGTCCGACGATGGCGACCGTGAAACTCATGACGGGTGGCCGAAGGGTTACGATGCCGCTCTATGGCGCGGCGCAGCCGAAAGCGCAATCAGCGCAGCGGCGGAGGATCCGGCCATTGCACCTGTCCGGGCCCCTGCGCGGGCGCCGGCGCCTGCGGCTGCGGTGCGCTTTGCCCGCTCGGCCGTACAGTGACTGAGGTCGGCGTGCTTTCCTGCGCCGGCCGCTTGGCGGCAGTTTTCGGTTTCGGCTTCGGTTTCGCCTTTGGCTTGGGCTGCTCGGCCGGGATCACAGCCGGTTGCGCTGCCAGATCGGGGGACTGTTCGGCGCCCGGCGCTTGCTGGTTGCCCTTGATCAATTCCGGCGGCACGCCTTGCGACACGCCCGGCACGCCATCCGGGAAGACCGCGGCGCGGTCGCCGGGCAGCCGCTTCTTGCTGTTGAACCAATCCGGCATCAGGTCCGTCGGATCGAAATTGGTGCAACCGCCCAAGGCAAACGACAGCATCGATGCGACGAGAGCGACACGAGCGAAATGATTCATGCTCCGCTCCTTACTCAAGCTTGTTTACCGGCGGCCATCAGTGCCACCAGCATTTCAATCCGGCCGCGCAACGAGGCCGGCGTTTCGGCATCCGCTATGACCATGTCGGACCAGCGCTTGGCGGCGGCAGCGTCGCCGGAGCGCCATGCGGAGAGCGCGAGCAATTCACGCGCGTTGTGGCGGAACGGCCGCCCGGACGCCGTCAAAGGCTCGAGCGGTTGGCGCAGTTCTTCGTAGGAAACGCTGTCGACCAGCAGTTGCCCGGCGCGCAACGCGGCGAGGTCCTGTAGCACAGGCCCGACCGTCCGGTCGGCGGTGATCTTTTCGTAGGCCGCAATAGCGGCCTTAGGATCCTGCTCCGCGAGTTCGGCGGCTTCGCGCAGGCGCGCAAGGGCGCGATAGCCCGACGATCCCTCGGCAGCGATCTTGCCGAAGGCTTCCGCCGCCTCGGCGCGTTTGCCGGCTTCGCTGAGCGTAACCGCCGCTTCGAATGCGGCGCCAGTCTCGCCTGCTCGCTTGGCTTCCCACCATTCATAGCCGCGCCAGGCCGAGATTCCGACCAGGATCAAAACCACCGCGGCGATGACATAGTATTGATAGCGCTCCCACAGCTTCTTCAGCTGTTCGCGGCGCACTTCCTCATCGACTTCATGAAAGATATCGGACACGAATTTCCCGCCTCACCCACCGACCCGGCGCCACCCGTTTGGGGCGTAACCTAATGATGTGGCGGGGCTAAGGCAAAGGCTCCCCGCGGCCATCGTTAAGTGCCTCAAAAAGCTGGTTTACCTGCCTTTGGTTCGCATCGGGTAAACGTGCTCGGGACCGGGAAAGGCGCGCCCTCGCACCTCCTCGGCATAGGCCTTGATGGCAGCCTCGATGCCGGGTCCGAGCTCGCCGAAACGCTTGACGAATTTCGGCACCCGCGGCGACAGGCCAAGCATGTCCTCGAGTACCAGGATCTGGCCGTCGCAGGCCGGGCTCGCGCCGATGCCGATGGTCGGGATCGCCACCTGCTCGGTGATGCGGCGTCCGAGCGGCTCCGCCACCGCCTCCACAACCACCGCGAACGCGCCCGCTTGCGCCACCGCCTTGGCGTCGGCTTCGATCGGCGCCCAGTCGGCCTGGTCGCGGCCCTGCGCGCGGAACGAGCCGATGGTGTTGATCGACTGCGGCGTTAATCCGACATGACCCATCACCGGAACGCCGCGCTCGACCAGAAAGGCGATGGTCTCAGCCATGCGCTGGCCGCCTTCGAGCTTGATCGCGCCGCAGCCGGTTTCCTTCAACACCCGCGCGCAGGACGCGAAGGCCTGTTCCTTCGACTGTTCATAGGAGCCGAAGGGCATGTCGACGACCACGAGCGCGTGCCGGGAGCCGCGCATGACCGCGTGGCCCTGCAGGATCATCATGTCGAGCGTCACCGGCACCGTGGTCTCGAAGCCGTGCATCACCATGCCGAGCGAGTCGCCGACCAGGATCACGTCGCAATAGCGATCGACGATGCGCGCGGTATGCGCATGATAGGAGGTCAGGCACACGATCGGCTCGCCGCCCTTGCGGGCGCGGATGTCGGGCGCGGTCAACCGTTTGATCTCGTCTTGTGCGGACACGTTATCTCCCTGCGAACGCGGGTAGGCCGATGACATACGGATGGAACAGGAAGCCGAGCGCGACATAGATCAGCGTGCCGATGACCACGGCGATGATGTCATTGCCGCGGCCGCCGGTGGGGAACGCCGGCGCCGCCGGGTGGTCGCTGCGATATTTGAGCGTGATGCGGTCATACACCGCCCAGGCGAGCACCGATCCGAACAGGATGATGGAGCCGAGATCGCCATTGGCGATCAGATGCGCCACCGCCCACAGCTTCACACCCACCAGCATCGGATGTTTGAGGATGCGCTTGATGTCGCCGGGAATATAGGCGGCGACGATGCAGACCACGGCGGGCCACATCAGCGCGTTATTGACATGGCGCGTCCAGGCCGGCGGATACCAGACCTGGATGTAGCCGGCCGCCCGATAGCGTGCAAAGCCGTAACCGATGAGCAGGAGGCCGGCGACCGCCACCAGCGAGAACAGGGCCTTATACGGACCCTCCCCGATGCGCGCGGCCAGCGCCGCCCGCGCCTCGCGGCAGGTGACGAAGGCATGGCCGCCCAGCAGCAAGGCAAGCCCGAGGATCATGATCGCAAGGCCCATGGCGGGCTCCTTAGCACATCTGCCTTTGGCCGCGACACGCGCAAAAGCAAGTCTTGGCAAGGCCGTCTCGATCTTTTGAACCCGAGGCCCGTCGAACCGTTATCCTCCGGGCTTCTCAGGAGGGCGCCATAGCAGGCACAGCCTGCGTACACTTGGCTGCGATGCGTCCGTCTCGAAAGGATGCGGCCTCATGCTTCGAGGCGCCCGCGTGCCGCGGGCTCCTCAACATGAGGTTTTCAGTTGTCACCCGGGATGCTTCCTTACCTCCTTGATGTCGGTGAAGGCGATGCCTGGGGCACGCTCGCGGGTATAGTCGAGATAGAACTGGTTCTTGGCGAGATAGACCAGATCGCCATCCAAATCCTCCGCGATGCTCGATCCGTGTGCGCCCACGAATCCATCGAGCTTCTTGCGATCCTCGGAGGCGATCCAGCGCGCCATCTGAAATTCAGCCGGCTCGAAATCGACCGGCAGGCCATATTCGTCGGAAAGCCGTACTTTCAGCACGTCGAGCTGCAGCGGGCCGACGACGCCGACGAGAGCCGGTGAGCCGTCGACGGGGCGAAACACCTGCACTACGCCTTCCTCTGCCAGCTCCTGCAACGCCTGTTTCAGCTTTTTCGCTTTCATGGCATCCATCAAGCGCGCGCGGCGCAGGATTTCCGGCGCGAAGCTCGGCACGCCGATGAAGGTCAGGTTTTCGCCCTCGGTCAGCGTGTCGCCGATGCGCAACGTGCCGTGATTGGGGATGCCGACAACGTCGCCGGCATAAGCCTCGTCCGCGAGCGCGCGATCCTGGGCGAAGAAAAAGTGCGGCGTGCTCAGCGTCATCGGCTTTCCGGTGCGCACCTGTTTGACTTTCATCCCGCGCGTGAGCTTGCCGGAGCACAAGCGGGCGAAGGCGATGCGGTCGCGGTGGTTCGGGTCCATGTTCGCCTGGATCTTGAAAACGAAGGCGCTCATTCTCGGCTCGTCGGCTTCGACCTTGCGGGAATTCGCCGCTTGCGAGCGCGGCGGCGGCGCATGGGCGGCGACCGCATCGAGCAAATCCTTGACCCCGAAATTTTTAAGTGCGGAGCCGAAGAACACCGGCGTGAGATGGCCTTCGCGGAAAGACTTAAGGTCGAACTCGCCGCAAGCTTCCCGGACCAGCGTTAACTCATCCGCCAGAGCCGAAGGATCGAAAGCCGGCTTCAGCGCGGCGATTTCGGGAAGCGACATTTCGTGCAAATCGCCGGTCTTGCCGTCAGCGTCGAGCAACCGCACCTTGCCAGTGGCCATGTCATGAGTGCCGACGAAATCGCGCCCCTGCCCCAGCGGCCACGTCACCGGCGCGGTGTCGAGCGCCAAGGTCTTCTCGATCTCGTCGAGCAGGTCGAAGGGATCGCGGCTTTCCCGGTCCATCTTATTGATGAAGGTTAGGATCGGGATGTCGCGCAGCCGGCAGACCTCGAACAGCTTGCGCGTGCGCGCCTCGATACCCTTGGCGGCGTCGATCACCATGATGGCGGAATCGACGGCCGTGAGCGTGCGATAGGTATCTTCCGAGAAGTCCTCGTGGCCCGGCGTGTCGAGGAGATTGAAGATGCGGCCGTCGTATTCAAAGGTCATCACCGAGGTGGCGACCGAGATGCCGCGTTCGCGCTCGATCGCCATCCAGTCGGATCGCGTGGAGCGGCGGTCACGTTTGGCCTTCACCTGACCCGCAAGCTGTATAGCGCCGCCGAACAGCAGCAGCTTTTCCGTGAGCGTGGTCTTGCCCGCGTCCGGGTGGGAGATGATGGCGAAGGTGCGCCGGCGCTGGATTTCCGCCGCAAGCGGCGATGCGACGGCATCGATTTCCGCCGCGCTGATTGGCTTGTTCATGGGGGGCATGTGGCAGGCGAAGCGGGCCGGATCAAGAGATTTTTTGCATCGGCACGTCGCCGACGACGTGAAAGTGGGAAAGCGAACCTCGTTCCTGCGCAGCGTCAAGCTCAATCGCGGCGAGACGGTGGTGTTCTCCTACATCGTCTACAAGCGAAAAAGCGTCGTGTCCCGGGCGCAACGCGTTAGCGATGCGCTGCAGAACCGGGACCCCGGATCCGCGGTGCAGCACGTTGCAAGTGCTACGCGCTGCACCGCATCCGGGACACGGCTGCGTGCTTTACATCAGCGCTCGCGGCCGCCGGCTTGCTCGATCAAACGCGCGACCTCGCGCTGGCCGCGGCGCAGCGCATGGGTGAGCGGAGGCACGCCGTCCTTGTCGGCCAGATTGGGATCGGCGCCGGCCGCCAGCACCAGCTTCGCCACCTCTTGGTGGCGCGGCCCGCCATTGCCGAGGATCACGATCTCGAGGAGGCAGGTCCAGCCGAGATTGTTGACGTGGTTGACGTCGATCTTGCTGGTGAGCAGGAGCTTGGCGGTCTCCACATGGGCGCGCTCGCAGGCTGGGATCAGCGCATTGCCGCCATAGCGGTTGCGGATGGAGAGATCGGGCCCGGCCGGAATCATGGCGGCGACGATCTCGCTGCGGCCGCTCGCGCCCGCCAGCAGCCACGGCGTGTCGCGATTGTCGGCCTGGGTGTTGACGCTAGCGCCGGCGCGCAGCAGCGCCCGCGCGATCTCGATGTGGTTGCCGTCGACAGCGATGAGCAGTGCGCTGCGCCCCTGCCCGTCGCGCGATTCCAATGCAGCACCGGCGGAAATCAGCCGCTGCACGTCAGCAAGATTGCCGGCAGCGGTGGCGCGGCGCAGCAGATCGCCGCTTTGATCCTGCGCCGCCGCCATGCCGCAGGCGAGGACGACGGCGACAATCGCCGCCCGGACGATCGGGGTGACGCCGCCGCGCCGCGTCATCGCGGCCGACCCGCGTCGGCGCCGGTTGCGCCGTAATACATCCGCTCAAGCCTGGCCGATTCCGCCACCGCCTCGCAGGCGGAACAAGGCCGCGAGGTCGAGTACATCACCGCGCCGGTGAGGTCGCTGACGCCGAGCCGCTTTTGTGCATCCCACACCGCCACGCGTTCGGCATGGGCATTGGGATTGCGGTAGGTCACCACGCGGCTCGGCCCATAGCCGACGATGGCACCGTCTTTCACCACCACCGCCCCATAGGGCTGGTCGCCGGCGGCCACCGCCTGGTTCTTCATGCGAAAGGCTTCGGCAATGAAACGCTGCGCGTCGGCCTGCGGCGCAGCCTGCGTCGGACCGACCGACGCGGCGAAAAACCCGCCACCCATCGCCATCAGAACATCGCGCCGTCGCATGGTGCACATGGGATGAGTCTTGTTCAATCGCCGCGGAGCTGCAAGCCACGAGTCAGTGAGCGGACAACCGCGCTATGGCGCGCCGATCTCAGGCCGGCGCAGAAATTCGATCAGCAACCGGCTCACTTCCTGCGGCTGTTCCTGTTGCACCCAGTGGCCGGCGCCGTCGATCAGCTGGCAGCCCATAAGCCGCGTGCAGGCGCGGCTCTGCATGGCTTCGAAGTCGCCGGGTTTCTGGTAGACGCCCCAATCGCTCTTTCCCGCGATGAACAGCGACGGCCTATCGATGCTGCGGCCGGAAAAGACTTGCAGATCGGCATTGTGGCGCGGCTCGGTGCGGCAGCGGTACCAGTTCAGCCCGCCCTGGAAACCGGTGCGGGCGAATTCGGCGCTGTAGACGGCAAGCTCCGTGTCGGGCAGCCAGCGACAGGCGGCGATGGCGGCGGGCGGCGGCATCGCCGCCGCCACCGTCTCAGCCATGCCCTTGTCGAGCTCCATCACATAATAAGCCGGCAGCTTGGCGAGTTCGTCGGCGCTCCAGGCCGCGAGCGGGAACGGCCGGTTCGCCGCCCAGTCCGCGCTCTTGTGGTGGTAGTAGGCGCGCAGGAAGGCATGGATGCCTTTCGGGGCGTTGCGCATGTCGCCGTCGGCTTCGCGCGTCGAATAGTACCAGTGATAATGCTTGCGCGGCCGCGGCAGCGCAGCGAGGTCGGCGAGGAATTTCGGGGGCGACGCGCTCGCGGTAGCACCGGCTTGCGGCGGGCCGCCGAACGGCGCGCTCATCATCACCAGCGATCGGAACAGGTCGGGTCGCAGCAGCGCGCAATAGGATGCCACCGGCGAGCCGAAATCATGTCCCACCACCGCCGCGACCGAGCGATGGCCGAGCGTCTCCACCAGTGCAACGGCATCGCGCACCACATTCATCATGCGGAACGAAGCGACATCGCCGTCGTAGCGGCCGTCCCAACCGGTGGTGCGCCCATAGCCGCGCTGGTCGGGCGCGATCACGTGGAAGCCGGCCGCGGCCAGCGCCGGCATCACCTTGCGCCAGCTAAAGGCGAGTTCCGGAAAGCCGTGCAGCAGCAGCACGCAGGGCCGGCCCGGCGCTTCGAAGCCGGCCTCCAGCACATGCATGCTCAACCCGTTGACGCCCTCGACCATGCGCGAGCGGATGCCGGGCGGCAACGGCGCTGTGTACGAGACACGATCGGTCACCTTGTCATTTCCTCAGCCGGCCAACATGGGCCGCGTCGTCACCGACCCTCGCCGAACGCCTTGGCATATTGTTCCGGTTTGAACCCCACGAACAGTCGTCCGTCGGCCTCGAGCACTGGTCGCTTGATCATCGACGGCTGCGCCAGCATCAGCGCGATCGCCTTTTTCTCGGTAAGGCCGACCTTGTCCTTGTCGGGCAACTTCTTGAAGGTCGTGCCGGCGCGGTTGAGCAGCGTCTCCCAGCCCACTTTCTTCGCCCAGCCTTCGAGCTTGACGCGCTCGATGCCGGCGGTCTTGTAGTCGTTGAAATCGTAGGCGACGCCCTGCTTGTCCAGGAGGGCACGGGCCTTCTTCATCGTTTCGCAGTTCTTGATGCCGTAGAGGCAAATCGATTTGGCCATGAGGTTCCCGCTTTGCGATTCATCGGCCCGTGGGCCCCGCGCGGCAAGGCCGGGCGCCGCTCTTTTCACCGTTTTTTTCCAACATTGGATCCGACATAACGCGTCTCTTTTACCTCCGGTTTGCGGCGCGTCGCCTCGGACTTGACAGAATTTGGACGTTCGTCCTATTTACTAGGACAAGCGTCCGATACCTTCGCATGGACCCCGGAGATCATCATGCCTGCGCCGATTGACGTGTTCTTATGGGCGACGCCCAACAGCTGGAAAATTACGATTGCGCTGGAGGAAATGGAGTTGCCCTACAACAGCAGGCCGGTCGCGATTGTCAAAGGCGAGCAATTCAAGCCGGAGTTTCTAGCAATCTCTCCAAACAACCGAATCCCGGCAATTATCGATCCCAAAGGGCCCGGCGGCGCGCCGGTTTCGGTGTTCGAGTCAGGCGCGATCCTGCTTTATCTCGGGCGCAAGACGGGCAAGTTCTATCCGGCGGACGTACGCGGACGGACTGAGATGGAGCAATGGTTGTTCTGGCAGATGGCAGGGGTAGGGCCGATGTTCGGTCAAGCCAGCCATTTCCAAAATTATGCTCCGAGCCTCGTCGATGATCTGAACAAGATCGAGTACGCGACAAAGCGGTACGACAATGAAGTGAACCGGCTGCTTGGCGTTCTCGACCGGCGTCTGACCGACCGGACTTTCGTGGCTGGCGATTACTCAATTGCCGACATGGCGCTTTATCCCTGGGTGGCCTATGCGGAAAGCCTTGGCCAGGACTTAGGCGCTTTTCCGCATGTCGCGGCATGGCTCGCTCAGATCGGCACGCGGCCGGCCGTCCAACGGGGAATGGCGGTCGGCGCCGATCTGCCGTCGGCGCCTCCCCCCCAAAGTGACGAGCAACGTGAGTTTCAGGAAGCCTTGTTCGGACAGACCGCCGCGACCGTTGCCGAAGCTTCATCACGGCGAGCTGGCACTCCTTAGACAAATAGGACGAATTCATGAGCACCGATACAACCCGCAACCATATCGTCGAGGCGGCCAGTCGGCTGTTCTATCAGTGGGGTTACGAGTACACCTCGTTTTCGGACATCGCAAACGCCGTCCAGATTTCGCGCGGCAATTTTTACTATCACTTCAAAACCAAGGACGAGATTCTGGACGCCGTGATCGAAGAGCGTCTGGCTGATACACGTAAGATGCTGGACCGGTGGGAAATCGAAGGAAAATGCCCCGAGGATCGCATCCGGAGCTTTATCCATATTCTGATTGCGAACCGGGCCGACATAAAGCGGTATGGCTGCCCGGTTGGCACGCTGTGCACGGAGCTCGCGAAGCTGAACCATGCCTCTCAAACCGATGCGAACAAACTATTCACGTTGTTCCGACTCTGGTTGCGCAGACAGTTCACGTTACTCGGCCGAGAGGCGGACGCTGACGCGCTGGCGATGCACCTTCTCGTCCGAAGCCAGGGCATCGCGACGCTGGCAAGCGCCTTTCACGACGAAAAGTTTATCAGGCAGGAAGTCAAGGAGATGTACGAGTGGCTGCAATCACACATAGAAGTCCCGGCACCAGACGCAAACGACAGACGTCACGCAAATAGACTTGCGAAACGCTAAGCCTGTCTTATAGGAGAACAATCGGATGTTTGTCGTAACGCTAAAATTTTCCGACAACAAAGGCCAAGCCGGCCAATTCATGGAAGGTCATAAGGAATGGATTAAACGTGGATTTGATGACGGCGTCTTTTTGCTGGTCGGAAGTCTTCAACCTAATCTGGGCGGCGGCATTGTCGCGCACAATACGTTGCTGTCGGACCTACAAAGTAGGGTCAACGAAGATCCATTCGTCGCGGAAAATGTGGTGCGCGCGGAAATTTTTGAGATCGCGCCATCGAGAGTCGACGAGCGGTTAGAATTTCTGCGTGGTTGAACAATATCTGCCCTATCTATTCGGCCCAAGGACATCAGGAACACCAACGCTCAAAAGAACGTCGGCTCGCTGGAGGCCCGTCTCAATATCAGGCCGGCTGATTCCTACTCCCACTCGATCGTGCCCGGGGGCTTGCTGGTCACGTCATAGACCACGCGGTTGACGCCCGTGACCTCATTGATGATGGCGCGGTTGAGCAAAGTCTCCCAGCCCGCTTTCTTCGCCCAGCTTTCCAGCTTGCCGCGCTCGATGCCCTTCGTCTTGTAGTCGTGGAAGTCGTAGGCGACGCCCTTCTTATCGAGGAAGGCACGCGCCTTCTTCATCGTGTCGCAGTTCTTGATGCCGTAGATGGCGACCGACAATTGTTAGCCTCGCTTTTTCGGTTCCACGCGACTACGTTTGGCGCCTGCATTGTTGAATAGTCAATATTGTAATGTGTCAGTTGGAGCGCAACGGCATGTCGAAAACAGCTCAAATCGCGGAACCGATTAGCGGAGATCAACTATATCAGCAACGGGCCCGAATGGCCCTTCCGTTGTTAGTGCGCCAAGCAAACGCCGAAGAAAAGATTTTTTATTCGGATTTGGCCGAAGAATTGGGCATGCCGAATCCGCGCAACTTGAATTACCCTTTGGGTAGCATCGGCCAGACACTTCAACGCCTCTCCAAGGCCTGGAAAGATGAAATCCCCCCGATTCAATGTATCGTCGTGAATAAGAACACTGGTTTGCCTGGTCCGGGTATCGGCTGGTTCCTAGATAGCCGCGATGATTTTGCGTCGCTCCCGAAAGCAAGACAGCGGGCGATCGTGAACTACCATCTCGGGCGTATTTTCACGTACCCGCGCTGGCGAGAAGTCCTGGCCGCACTTTCACTACCGTATCCGAAATCACATCTAGATGACATGATCGCTCGCGCTACTCGGTATGGAGGTGGCGAGAGTGAAGACCACCTAAAACTAAAACAATTTGTCGCGTGCAATCCTTTTACAATCGGATTGCCAACCAATATTCCAAATGGCCGCATTGAAGTGCATATAGCGTCTGGCGATTGCCTTGACGTCTCTTTTTTAGGTGCAGAAGAGTGGGTTGCTGCGGAAGTGAAGTCAGCCCGATCACCTATTGAAGATATTGCCAGGGGTTTATTCCAATGTGTGAAGTACAGGGCCGTAATGGAAGCAACCCAGGCCGTAGAAGGACGCTCACGCGCAGCTCGATCCATTCTCGTTCTCGAAGGTCAGCTACCCGAGAGCCTAATTGCGCTAAGAAATACCTTAGGTATCGAGGTAGTCGAGAACGTAATTCCTAAATAGCAAGCCTACTCCCACTCGATCGTCCCCGGCGGCTTGCTCGTCACGTCATAGACCACGCGGTTGACGCCCTTGACCTCGTTGACGATGCGCGTCGCCACGCGGCCGATGAAAGCCATGTCGAAGGGGTAGAAATCCGCCGTCATGCCGTCGGTCGAGGTGACCGCGCGCAAGCCCAGCACGTAGTCGTAGGTGCGGAAGTCGCCCATCACACCGACGGTACGCACCGGCAGCAGCACGGCGAAAGCCTGCCAGATCTCGTCATAGAGCCCGGCGCGCCTGATCTCCTCGATATAGATGTCGTCGGCGCGGCGCAGGATATCGAGCCGTTCGCGGGTGATCTCGCCTGGAATGCGGATCGCCAGGCCCGGTCCGGGGAACGGATGCCGCCCGACAAACGCCTTCGGCAGGCCGAGCTCGCGGCCGAGCGCGCGCACCTCGTCCTTGAACAATTCGCGCAGCGGCTCCACCAGCTGCATGTTCATGCGCTCGGGCAGGCCGCCGACATTGTGGTGCGACTTGATGGTGACCGAAGGCCCGCCGGTGAACGAGACGCTCTCGATCACGTCGGGATAGAGCGTGCCCTGCGCCAGAAACTGTGCGCCGCCGATTTTCTTCGCCTCCTGCTCAAACACGTCGATGAACAGCTTCCCGATGGTCTTGCGCTTTAATTCCGGATCGGTGGTGCCGGCGAGCGCATCGAGGAACAGCTTCTCAGCTTCGACGTGGACCAGCGGAATGTTGTAGCTGTCGCGAAACAGCGTCACCACCTGCCCGGCCTCGCCCAGCCGCAGCAAACCGTGATCGACAAAAACGCAGGTGAGCTGGTCACCGATCGCCTCGTGAATGAGCACCGCGGTCACCGCCGAGTCGACGCCGCCCGAGAGCCCGCAGATCACCCTGCCCTTGCCGACCTGCTTGCGGATCTTCTCGATCGCCTCTTCCTTGAAGGCGCGCATGGTCCAGTCGCCGCGCGCGCCCACGATCTTGCGCACGAAATTGCGCAGGAGCGCCGCGCCGTGCGGGGTGTGCACCACTTCGAGATGGAATTGGGTGGCGTAGAATTTGCGCGCCTCGTCGGCGATCATGGCGATCGGCGCGTTGGGCGAGGTGCCGACCACGCGGAAGCCGGGCGGCAATTTGGTCACCCGGTCGCCGTGGCTCATCCAGACCGGATATTTTTCGCCCTTCTTCCACACGCCGTCGAACAGCGGCGTGTCTTCCTTGACCTCGACTTCGGCGCGGCCGAATTCACGATGATGCCCGCCCTCCACCACGCCGCCGAGCTGCGCCGCCATCGCCTGCTCGCCATAGCAGATGCCGAGCACCGGCACGCCGGCCTCAAAGATCGACATCGGCGCCAGCGGCGCGTCCTTGTCCAGCACCGAGGCCGGCCCGCCCGAGAGGATTACGCCCTTCGGCCGCATCGCCGCGAATGCCGCCTCGGCCTTCTGGAACGGCACGATCTCGCAATAGACCTTCTCCTCGCGCACCCGCCGCGCAATGAGCTGGGTGACCTGCGAGCCGAAATCGACAATGAGAATCTTGTCGTGGGGGGTCATGCGGGGTTTTAGACCAGCCGCCCGCTTGGTGTCGAGGCGGCTGTGAATTAGGCGGACTTGCTTAAGCGGACTTGCGCAGCATAGCCACGAAAAACCCGTCGGTATCGGTGCGCCGCGGCGTCATCAACAGGCCCGTGTCCGAGAGCAGCACCGCGCGGCGGAACAGAAAGCCGCGCTCGCCCAGCGCATTGGCCAGCTCGGCCGGCGGAACGAGCGCAAAGCCCGGCTGGCGGGCCAGGAAGGCGCGGATCTGCGCGCCGTTCTCCTCCTCCAGCACCGAACAGGTGACATAGGCGATCCGCCCGGCGGGCTTGAGCAAAGGCACGGCGCGGTCGAGTGCCGCCGCCTGTTCCTTCTGCCGTTGCTCGAGTGCGCCCGGGCGAACCCGCCACTTGGCGTCGGGGTTGCGGCGCCAGGCGCCGGTGCCGGTACAAGGCGCGTCGATCAGCACCAGGTCTATGCGCCCGGCGAGATCGGCGATGGTGTCGCCCACGGATTTCGGGGTGCGCACCTGCACATTGCGCGCGCCCGAACGCAGTAGCCGATCATGAATCGGCGCCAGCCGCCGCTTGTCGGTGTCGGTGGCAAAGATCTGCCCGTGGTTCTCCATGGCGGCGGCGAGCGCCAGCGTCTTGCCGCCGGCGCCGGCGCAAAGATCGACCACCTGCTCGCCGGATCTGGCGCCGGTGAGTAGCGCGGCGAGCTGTGAGCCTTCGTCCTGCACTTCGACGTGACCCTTGATGAAGGCGGGCTCGGCATGCACGGCGGGACTCTTGGCGTCGGCCGCAAGCACGATGCGCAGCCCGTTGGGCGACCAGCGGGTAGCCGCGGGCGACAAATCCGCCAGCATCGCAGCCGCGTCCTCACGACTGCTCTTGAGCGTGTTGACCCGCAGGTCGAGCGGCGCGCGCGAAGCGAGCGCTGCGCCTTCGGCGGCACGCTCCTCGCCGAACACCCGGGCGAGTGAGGCGTCGAGCCATTCCGGATAGTCGCCGGCGATCCAGGGCGGCGCGCCGTCGAGGGAGGCCGCTTCCAGCCGCGCCCGTTCGTTGTCACTGAGCGGACCGGAGGCAAAGCGGCCGCCGTCGGCCAGTTGCGCAATCGCATCCAGGTCGAGCTTGCGCTCCAGCCGCAAACTGCCAAGCGCAATGGCGCGCGGCGTGTCCTCGCCCATCACGAAGGCGGACGAGGCCCTGCGCCGCAGCGCGTCGTAAACGAGCCCGGCAATCGCGGCACGGTCGCCGGAGCCGGCAAAGCGGTGCGACAGGCCCCAATCCTTGAGCGCGTCATTGGCCGGCCGCCGCCGCTGTTCGATATCGGCGAGCGCCTCGATGGCGGCGGACAGGCGTGCAACGGGAGTCATCAATATATTCCAACATTGCGCCATGCCCGCACATCACGGGCGTGACGTCTGCACCCTATCACCGAATGTGGATGGCAACGGAACTCGGGCGTGCCCGAGTTCCGCACTAGTTCGCAAGTCGGTATACCCAACTTGCGGTGGTCGATCGCCGTCGCCGCTTTACCCGGCCTTCCTGATCGCTTCCGCGGCGCGCTCGCCGGTGCGGATCGCGCCGTCGATAAAGGAGGGCCAGGCGGTCGAGGTTTCGGTGCCGGCCCAATGGATCGGGCCGACCGGATCGCGCACCGCCGAACCGAACAGCACGGTGGCGCCCGGCGTGAGAAAGCCGGTGAAGCAACCGCGCGTCCATTGCGAGGTCGACCAGTTCGACTCGTGATAGTTCACCGGATCGAGCGACTTCGGCCCGAAGCGCTTGGCGATCTCACCGAGCAGGAGCTGCTTGCGCGCATCGGGCTCCATCGACGCCACCTTGCGGGCATTGTCGGAATAGACAAAGCCCGTGAGGATGCCGGCCTTGGAATGGGATTCCGGATTGCTGCTGTCGGCGGTCTCGCCCATCACCGACATATGGTCGAGTGACATGCCGCTCAGCCCGTCGTCGCGCCAGAACGGCGACGCGTAGACCATCGACACTTTGATGACCAGCCCCTGCGGCCAGCGCTGGGTGATCTGCACCCGGTTGGTCGGCAGCGACGGCTCGTATTCGATGCCGCCGGCGAGATGCGGCGGTATCGCGATCACCACGTGGCGCGCCGCCACACTGATGCTGTCGGATTCCACCACCGCGCCCTTGTCGGTCCACACGATGCGCCGCACCGGCTGATCGAGCTTGATCTCGCCCGCGAGTTTTTCCGCCACGCGGCGCGCCACCAATTGGGTGCCGCCGATCAGGCGATCCTTCTGGGCGTCGCCGAACAGCTCGTCCAGCCCATCGCAGGCCTTGATCAGCCACCCCAGTTGCAGGACCGAGATTTCCTCCGGGCTGGCGCTCGGCACCGAGCCCACTTCGGTGGCGCAGAATTTCCGCGCGCTTTCGTGCTCGACATTCTGCCGCAGCCATTCGGCAAAGGTGATGGAGTCGAGGCGCGCCGCGTCGGGGTGGCTCCAGGGCGCCTGCGGATCGATGGTGGCGGCCAGGTCGTCGAGACGCTTGCTGGCGGCATCGACCAGATCGGAGCCGGGATAACTCTCGCCGTCGCCGACGCGGTGATACTCGTTGGTATCGAGAATGCCCCGCTGCAGCATCTTGCCGAAATCCGGCGACGGATAGGTCTCGCAACCCATTTCCTTGATCAGGGCATAGAAGCGCTCCTGCGACGAGCCGACCCACTGCCCGCCCCAGTCGACCCAGCCGCCGTCCTTCAAGGGCACGCTCCAGGAGCGTCCGCCGACCCGGTTGCGCGCCTCCAGCACCACCACCCGGGCGCCGGCCTGTTTGAGGCGATAGGCGGCGGCGAGACCGGCAAAGCCGGCGCCGACGACACAGACATCCGCCTGCAGGCGGGAGGTCGTATTGGGCGCGGCATTGACGCGGTCGATGCCGGTGGTTCCGATCAGCAGCGCGGAACCGGCGCCGCCCACGACTTGTCGGCGGGAGAATTTTGGCATTGTCACCTCTTGGATGGAACAGACAGGCGGGCGCGGCGGGAGCCGCCGTTTACCACATCCTTAAGCGAGAAGGATGCGGAGCGTAAAGATCGCCCACATCACCGCGAGCACGATGGCGCCGGCGACGAATAATCCAGCCCGCCGCCCGAGATGATTGCTGGTGACATGCTCACAGGCGTGCAGCACGCGCAGCGCGACGAACACCCAGGCCAGCAGCACGAACAGGAAATCCGCCTGCTTGGTGATCCAGGCGAGGATGGTCAGCACATAGAACAGCAGCGGCAATTCGAACTGATTTTGAAAGGCATTGGACACCTGCGCGACGCGCGGCGGCCAATTGGGCTCGCGTAAGGCAATGTCGCGCGCATGCACCTCGCGGCGGCGCAACGCGCCGAGCCGCAGAAAAAACGCCCAGAGCCCGAGCGCGAATGTCAGCGCAATGAGGACGAACAGCGGAGCAAGAACGGCCTGCAGGGTCATGAACTATCCCCGGCTCGGATAGTTCGGGCTCTCGCGGGTGATGGTCACGTCGTGCACGTGGCTCTCGCGCAGGCCGGCGCCGGAAATGCGCACGAACTCCGCCTTCTCGTGAAATTCCGCCAGTGTCCTCGCTCCCACATAGCCCATGGCCGCGCGCAGGCCACCTGCGAGCTGATGCAGCACGGTCGCAGCCGCACCTTTATAAGGCACCTGGCCCTCGACGCCTTCCGGCACCAGCTTGAGCGAATCCTTGATGTCCTGCTGGAAATAGCGGTCCGCCGAGCCGCGCGCCATGGCGCCGACCGAGCCCATGCCGCGATAGGTCTTGTAGGAGCGGCCCTGATAGAGAAACACCTCGCCCGGCGTCTCATCGGTGCCGGCGAGCAGCGAGCCGACCATGGCGCAATGGGCGCCGGCCGCCAGCGCCTTGGCGAGATCGCCGGAATATTTGATGCCGCCATCGGCAATGACGGGCGTATTGGACGCCTGCGCCACTGCGACCGCGTCCATGATGGCGGTAAGCTGCGGCACGCCAACGCCGGCCACGATGCGCGTGGTGCAGATCGAGCCCGGACCGATGCCAACCTTGATGGCGTCGGCGCCGGAATCGATCAACGCCTTGGCGCCTTCCGAGGTCGCGATATTGCCGGCCACCACCTGCACCGCGTTCGACAGCCGCTTGATACGGGTGACGGCGTCGAGCACCTGGCGCGAATGACCGTGCGCGGTATCGACCACGACCAGATCGACGCCGGCCGCGATCAGACCTTCGGTGCGCTCGAAACCCTTGTCGCCCACTGAGGTCGCCGCCGCCACGCGCAACCGGCTCTGCTCGTCCTTGGAGGCGTGGGGATTGGTCACCGCCTTTTCGATGTCCTTCACCGTGATCAGGCCGACGCAGCGATATTGCGCGTCCACCACCACGAGCTTCTCGATACGGTGCTGATGCAACAGCCGCTTGGCTTCCGCCTCGCCGACGCCTTCGCCAACCGTGATCAGCTGGTCCTTGGTCATCAGCTCCGACACCTTCTGGCGCGGATCGGTGGCGAAGCGCACGTCGCGGTTGGTGAGGATCCCAACGAGCTTGCCGGGCACGCCCTTGGAACCGCGCTCCACCACCGGGATCCCGGAAATATTATGGTCGCGCATCAGCGCCAGCGCGTCGGCCAGCGTGGCGTCGGGCTGGATGGTGACCGGGTTCACCACCATGCCGGACTCGAATTTCTTCACCTGGCGGACCTGCGCCGCCTGCTCCTCGGGTTCGAGATTGCGGTGGATGACGCCGATGCCGCCGGCCTGCGCCATGGCGATCGCCATGCGGGCCTCGGTGACGGTGTCCATGGCCGAGGCGATGATCGGGATATTGAGCAGAATGTCGCGGGTGATGCGGGTGCGGATATCGGCTTCCGACGGCATCAGCTCCGACAGGCCGGGCCTGATCAGCACGTCGTCGAAAGTGAGCGCTTCGCGCGGGTTTCCGTTTGACTTCACCGCCATCGCCAACTCCAGCCTGCCCGGCTCACGGGCGTGATCGGCGCCGTCGTTCACCGGGGGTGAAGTGGTGATCTGCGGCGAAACGTGAGTTTCGCGCGCGAATCGACGGCCCGTTTTGGGTTGGCGATGGTCGATAGCACGATGTGGAGGGGATTCAAAGGGGCCTTGCAGGTCACATAGTGGCACGGTGAATTAAACGCTCTCTGCAATGTGAACGCACCGTTGAAGCGGGCCGTGACGGGCGATTTGCTTGGCTATCGCGGCTGCATGCTATAACCGCGCAAAGCCTCAAAAATGCAAAATCTCGCCGCCCATCCCCATGCGCCGTGACCGCATCGTGCTGCTGATCGTGGCGGTCGCCCTGTTCATGGAGAACATGGATTCGACCGTCATCGCCACCTCACTGCCGGCGATTGCGGCCGACATCAACACCAGCCCGCTGGCGCTCAAGCTCGCGGTCACCTCCTATCTGCTCTCGCTCGCCGTGTTCCTGCCGGTGAGCGGCTGGACCGCCGACCGCTTCGGCGCGCGCACGGTATTCCGCGCGGCCATTGTCGTGTTCATGCTAGGCTCGATCGGCTGCGCCTTCGCCGGCTCGCTCACCCACTTCGTCATCGCCCGCATGGTCGAGGGCGCGGGCGGCGCCATGATGGCGCCGGTCGCACGGCTCATCCTGGTGCGCAGTGTCGACAAGCGCGAACTGGTCAACGCAATTATCTGGGTCACGCTGCCGGCGCTGATCGGTCCGCTGATCGGGCCGCCGCTCGGCGGGTTCATCACCACCTACATTTCCTGGCACTGGATTTTCCTGATCAACATCCCGATCGGATTGCTCGGGCTCATCCTCGCGACCATCTATATCCAGGACGTGCGGGCCGAGGTGCCGGATCCGTTCGACGGCAAGGGCTTCGTGCTCGCGGCCGTTGGCATCGGCGGACTGGCCTTCGGCGGCTCGCTGCTCGGGCTCGATTTCCTGCCGACGAGCGCCGTGATTGCCCTGATCGCGGTCGGCGCGGCGGCGACCTGGGCCTATGTGCTGCATGCCCGGCGCACGCCGGTGCCGGTGCTTGATCTCTCGCTGCTCAAGATTCCGACCCTGCATGCCTCGGTGGTCGGCGGCTTCGTCTTCCGCTGCGGGCTCGGCGCCATGCCGTTCCTGCTGCCGCTGCTGTTGCAACTCGGCTTCGGACTGACCGCGTTCCAGTCCGGCCTGATCACGCTTGCCAATGTCGTCGGCGCCATGGGGATGAAGACCATCATCCCGATCATCCTGCGGCGCTACGGTTTTCGCAAAGTGCTGACGGTGAACGCCGTCATCACCGCGCTATTGACCGCAGCCTGCGCCACCTTCCAACCCGGCATGCCGTTCGCGCTGATGATCGGCATCCTGCTGATCGGCGGTTTCTTCCGCTCGCTGGAATTCACCAGCATCAACACCATCGCCTATGCCGATGTGGATCACCGCCACATGAGCCGCGCCACCTCTTTGGTCGCGGTCGGCCAGCAGGTGTCGCTGTCGGCCGGCGTCGCCATCGGCGCGCTCGCGGTCGACATCACGCTGTGGCTGCGCGGCCGCGATGTCATCACCGCCGCCGATTTCCAGCCCGCCTTCATCATCATCGCGCTGATCGCCGCCTGTGCGGCGTTCCTGTTCGCGCGCATGCCGAGCGATGCCGGCGCGGAACTCGCCCGCCGCGCGCCGCCGCCGGGAGCCACCCCCACCGAAAACACCGAGCAGAAGATCGGCTGAAGCGGCGTCACACGCCGCGGAAACCGGTCGCCAGCAGATAAAGCTCCGCCGAATCCGCGCGGCTTGCCGCCGGTTTTACGTGTTTGACACTCGAATAGTCGCGCTTGAGCTGCGCCAGCAGCGCGGTCTCGGTGCCGCCCTGCAGCACCTTGCAGAGGAACGCGCCGCCCGGCGCCAGCACTTCGCGGGCGAATTCGGCGGCGGTTTCCGCCAATGCCATGATCTTGAGATGATCGGTCGGGCGGTGACCGGTGGCGTTGGCGGCCATATCCGACATCACCACGTCGGCCTCGCCTTTGAGCATCGCCTTGATACGGTCGGGGGCCAGCGGGTCGAGAAAGTCAAGCCGGGTGAAATCGACGCCAGAGAGGGGACTCATATCGAGCACGTCGATCGCCACCACGCGCCCTTTGCCCGGCGCGCCGACGCGCTTGGCGGTAACCTGGCTCCAGCCACCCGGTGCTGCGCCAAGATCGACGACCCGCGCTCCGGGTTTGAGCAGGCGGTGCTTGTCGTCGATCTCCATCAGCTTGTAGGCGGAGCGCGAACGCAGGCCATCGCGCTTGGCGCGCGCCACATAGGGATCGTTGAGCTGGCGGTCGAGCCAGAGCTTTGACGACAGCGTGCGGCCCTTGCGCGCTTTTACCCGCACTTTCAGTTCGCGTCCCCCGCCGCCACCGCGCGGAGGCGTCATGGCGCGCCTGCCTCGGGCGCGCCCCACACTCCGTCGTCGCGCATCATCTGCACCAGCATGCCCTCGCGCAGGCCGCGGTCCGCCACCCGCAGCCGCGGGCATGGAAAGGCGCGCCTGATCGCTTCCAGGATGGCGCAGCCGGCCAGCACCAGATCGGCGCGCTCCGCGCCGATGCAGGGACTGGCGACGCGCTCCTCGTAGCTCATGGCGAGCAGCTGCTCGAGCACGCCGCCCACCTGTTCGTCGCTCATCCAGCAGCCGTCCACCCGGCGACGTTCGTAGCGTTTGAGCTCAAGCTGCACGCCGGCGATGGTGGTCACCGTGCCGGAGGTACCGAGCATGTGGATGTTTTCGCCCGCCCGCCTGCCGTTCTGCGCCGCGAACGGATCGACATGGGCCGCTACCTCGGCGACCATCGCCTCATAGATGTCGCGCGTCACCACATGTCCGCCGTGCCGTTCGGCTAGCGTGACCACCCCGAGCGGCAGCGATGCCCAGGCGATGATTTTCGGCAGCGGCGGACCGCGCCGGGTCGGCTTGCCGCGGCCGAGCCGCACCAGTTCGGAGGAGCCGCCGCCGATGTCGAACAGGATGACACCGTCGGCCTCGGGATCGATCAGGGGCGTGCAGCCGGTGGCGGCAAGCCGCGCTTCGGTCTCGCGGTCGATCACTTCAAGGTCGAGCCCGACCTCGTCGATGATGCGGGTGCGGAAGTCCTGCCCATTGGCGGCGGAGCGGCAGGCTTCGGTCGCGATCAGGCGGGCCCGGCTGACATGGCGGTTGCGCATCTTGTCGCGGCAGATTGCGAGCGCCTCGACCGCGCGCCCGATCGCCGCCTCGCTGATCCGGCCAGAGCCCGACACCCCCTCGCCCAGCCGGATGATGCGGGAGAACGCATCGACCACGCGGAAGCTGTCGCCGGTTGGGCGCGCCACCAAGAGGCGGCAATTGTTGGTGCCGAGATCGAGCGCGGCATAGGTCGGGCTGGCGGAAGCCAGACCCTCCTCCTGACGGGGGTAGCCGTAGGGTGACCGCCGACCCCAGCGAGAGCGACGCTGCGGCGCCCGATCCTGCGCGGAGCCGAGGCCCCCCCGGACCTCGTCGTTCATCGTGTGCCTTCCTGCCGCGCCAGAGCCGTTGGCTCGCATGGCGGCGGCGTTGTTCAATTTCAAATCGCTTTGAGTGTAGCAGCGCCTGGCCCATGCGCACCAGATGTGCAGCAGGCGCATGCCGCAGCCCGACGCCATCCTTGTGAAAGCCGGTTTCCTCCTTTATTTCAGAGCGATCCGCGCTCCCGCTCACCCGCCGATCAAGCTTGTCCGGCAGGCCACGGAGGCACCTGCGGTCTGCCGCGCGCCGAAGCCGGGCAAGGATTTGGATCTGATGAACTTGCAGAACGACCCAAAGCGCTGGGCGGTCGCCCAAGCCGGCATCGGCAAGCCTGCGCTACGCAAGGAAGATGCCCGGCTGCTGCGCGGACAAGGCTGCTACACCGACGACGTCACCCTGCCGGGCCAAGCGCATGCCGTGATCGTGCGCAGCCGCCATGCGCACGGGATCATCCGCGCGATCGACACATCGCAGGCGCGCAGCCTGCCGGGCGTGCTCGGGGTTTATACCGGCGCCGATCTCGCGGGCTACGGCCTGTTCGAGTGCAAGACGGATTCCGACAATCGCGACGGCTCGCCGATGAAAAAACCACCGCGCCCGGCGCTGGCGATGGACAAGGTGCGCTTTGTCGGCGATCCGGTCGCCTTTGTCGTCGCCGAGAGGCTATTGCAGGCCAAGGACGCCGCTGAGGCGGTGACGCTCGTCATCGATCCCCTGCCCGCCGTCACCGATCTTGCCCGCGCCGTCAGCCCCGGCGCGCCGGTGCTCTATGACGTTGCGCCGGACAATATCGCCCTCGATTTCCACTATGGCGACGCCGGCAAGGTGGCCGAGGCCTTTGCCAAGGCCGCCCATGTCACGCGGCTACCGCTGGTCAACAGCCGGGTCGTGGTCAATTCGATCGAGCCACGCGCCGCCGTCGCCGACTACGACGCCGAGCATAAGCACTGGACGCTCTATGTCGGCTCGCAGGGCGTGGTCTCGATGAAGAGCGGCATCGCAAAGCTGCTCGCGGTCGAGCCGCAGCAGGTGCGCATCCTCACCGGCAATGTCGGCGGTTCGTTTGGCATGAAGGGATCGCCCTATCCGGAATATCTGTGCGTGCTGCATGCCGCGCGCGAACTCGGCCGCCCGGTGCGCTGGACCGACGAGCGCTCCACCAGCTTTGTCTCCGACCACCACGGCCGCAACCACGACGTGGTGGCGGAGCTGGCGCTCGATCGGGATGGCAAATTCCTGGCGATCCGGCTCACCAGCCTCGCCAATATGGGCGGCTTCCTGGCCGAGAACGGGCCGCACATGCCGACGCAGAACGCGGTGCGCAACATGCCGAGCGTCTATCGCACGCCGGTGATGGAAGTCTCCGCCAAATGCGTGTTCACCAACACCACCCAGGTCTCGGCCTATCGCGGCGCCGGCCGGCCGGAAGCCAACTATTTCATGGAACGGCTGATCGACGCCGCCGCGGCCGAGATCGGGGTCGACCGCGTCGAGCTGCGCCGGCGCAATCATATCCGCCCGCGCGAGTTTCCCTACAAGGCAGCCTCGGGCGCCACCTATGACAGCGGCGACTTCACCGCGCTGCTCAAGCGCGCGGTCGCGCAGGCAGACTGGAAGGGTTTTGGCAAACGCCGGCGCGAGAGCCGCAAGCGCGGCAAGTTGCGCGGGCTCGGCCTCGGCAGCTATCTGGAATCCACCGCCGCGGCGCGCAAGGAGCTGGGCGGCATCCGCTTCGAGGCCGACGGCACCGTCACCATTCTCACCGGCACGCTCGATTTCGGGGTCGGACACAACACCACCTTCGCGCAGGTGCTGGGCGAAAAGCTTAAGCTTCCAATCGACCAGATCCGCCTGGTGCAGGGCGACAGCGATCAATTGGTCGCCGGCGCCGGCACCGGTGGATCGAAATCGATCATGGCGAGCGGCACCGCCATCGTCGAAGCCGCCGCCAAGGTGATCGAACAGGGCAAGCAGATCGCGTCCCATGTGCTGGAAGCCGCCGCTGCCGACATCGAGTTTGCCGATGGACGCTTTGTCATCGCTGGCACCGACCGCACCATCGGCCTCATTGAACTGGCGCAGAAAGTCCGCGCCGGCGTGACGCTGCCGGATGGCGCGCCGCAGAGCCTCGACGTCAGCCACTTGAGCCCAGGCGGCCCCGCCACCTATCCCAACGGCTGCCATGTCGCCGAGGTGGAGATCGATCCGGAAACCGGCAGCGTCGAGGTAGTGAGATATTCCTGCGTCAACGACTTCGGCAATGAGATCAATCCGCTCGTCGTCGAGGGCCAGGTGCATGGCGGCATTGTGCAAGGCATCGGTCAGGCGGTGATGGAGCGCACGGTCTACGATTCCGACGGGCAATTGCTAACCGGTTCGTTCATGGACTATGCGCTGCCGCACGCGATCGACACGCCGGCCTTTACGGTGGCGAGCCATCCGATGCCGGCCAAGACCAATCCGCTCGGCGTCAAGGGCTGCGCCGAGGCCGGCTGTGCCGGCGCGCTCACCTCGGTGATGAACGCGGTGGTTGACGCACTGTCGGACTACGGTATCCGCCATATCGACATGCCGGTGACCCCGCACCGCGTCTGGCAGGCGATCCGCGCGGCCAAGGAAGAGAACAAGAAAGAGAACAAGAACGAGAAGGCGATATGACCCAGGCGGTCGAGCTTCCCTTGCCCAGGGCGCGCGCGAGTGAGACCAAGCTGGTCACCAGCGTGTGCGTCGCCCATTTCGTCAGCCACTATTACATCCTGCTGCTCGCGCCTTTGTTCATCTTCGTGCGCGAGGATTTCGGCGTGAGCTATACCGAGCTCGGCCTCGCGCTGACCGCGTTCAATGTGGTGTCCGCCGTGCTACAGCCGCCCGCCGGCTTCCTGGTCGACCGGGTGGGCGCGCGTATCGTGCTGATCGCGGGCCTTCTGCTCGGCGCCGGGGCCTTTGCGGTGGCCGGGCTCGTTCATTCGTTCTGGGTCTTTGTCGCGATGTTCGCGGTGGCCGGCCTCGGCAACACCGTCTACCACCCGGCCGACTATGCGCTGCTCTCGCAACAGGTGCCACTCGAACGCGTCGGCTCGGCATTCTCCTTCCATAACTTCTCCGGCATGCTCGGCAATGCGGCGGCGCCGGTCAGCCTGCTGTTGCTGCAAAGCGTCGTCGGATGGCGCGGGGCCTTCATGTTCGCGGCGCTGCTTGGCGTCGTCGCCGCCCTCATCCTGCTGGTGCAGCGCGAGCCGCATCCGGAAACGGGCCAACGCAAAACGAAGAACAGCGAGGCGGCGGATGCGCCGGTGCAGAGCCGGCAGCTGCTGCTGTCCACGCCGATCCTGCTCAACCTGGTGTTCTTCGTCCTGCTGGCCGTGGTCGGCGGCGGGCTGAACAATTATCTCGTGGTGGCGCTCGGCGCGCTGCACGGCACCAGCGTGACTGTCGCCAATGTCGCCCTCACAGCTCTCCTCTGCATGAGCGCGATCGGCGTGCTGGTCGGCGGCGTCATTGCCGGCCGCACCGGCCGCCACGGTCTGGTTACCGGCGCCGGATCGTTGGTCGTCGGCCTGATCGCAATCCTGGTCGGCGTTGCCGACCTGGGCACCGTCCTCCTCGTGCTGATCATGTCGGTGAGCGGCTTGTTCGCCGGTATCGCCACGCCCTCGCGCGACATGATCGTGCGAGCGGTGACGCCGTCCGGGGCCTATGGGCGGGTCTTTGGCTTCGTCACCACCGGCTTCAATATCGGCGGCATCGTGTCGCCCCTGATTTTCGGTCAATTGATGGACCACGGGCACCCGGAGGGGATATTCTTTGTGATCGCCGCCTGCGCGCTGCTGTCGATCGCTACCGTGGCGCTCGGTCGGGTCAGCGCACGTCCGGCCGGCGGGTCCGGCATAGGAGCGACACCATGACGTCAACAGCAAAAACAATTCAGGCCGGCGCCATCGCTACCAGCGCGGCCCTCGCCGCGATCCTGATGGCCCCGTCTGCGCGGGCAGCCGATTTCTATGCCGGCAAGACCATCGACTTCATCGTCGGCAGCGACGCCGCAGGCGGCTACGACATCTATGCGCGCGCCATCGCGCGCCACCTGCCCCGCTATATCCCCGGCAATCCGTCGATCGTGATCAAGAACATGCCGGGCGCCGGCAGCGGCCGCGCCGCAGCTTTCGTCTATTCGGTGGCGCCCAAGGACGGCACTGCGATCGGCGCTATTTTTCCCGGCGCCATCATGGGGCCGCTGCTGGAGGACCGCGCGCAGACACTCTATGAGCCGACCAAGTTCCAATATCTCGCCACCGCCGACAGCGGCACCCGCACCTGCGCCACCTATCAAAGCTCGAAGATCAAGACCTTCGACGACGCCATCAAGAACAAGGCGATCATGGGTGCCAGCGCCGCCGGAGGCTCGACGCGCGACTACGCCAACATGCACCGCAAGACCTCGGGCGCGAAATTCGAGCTGGTCACCGGCTACAAGGGCACCGCCGACCTTGCGCTCGCCATGGAGCGCGGCGAGATCGACGGCATCTGCGGCTGGGACTGGTCGAGCGTGAAATCGCAGCGGCCCGACTGGATCAAGGAGGGCAAGCTGAACATCCTGGTGCAGGTGGCGCTCGAGGCCGATGCCGACCTGACCAAGCGCGGCGTTCCGGAAATCTGGAAATACATCGCCAAGGACGAAGACCGCAAAGCCGTCGAGTTGGTGGTGAGCCAGCAGGTTTTCGGCCGTCCGTATATGGCGCCGCCCGGCACGCCTGCGGCGCAGGTCAACATCCTTCGCGATGCCTTCGCGGCCACCATGAAGGACGCGCAATTCCTGGCCGATGCGGAAAAGGCGCGTATCGACGTGGCGCCCTCGCACGGCAGCACGGTGCAGGAGGTGGTGCAGAAGCTCTATGCCACACCGCCGGCCACCATCGAGCGCGCCAAGGAGATCATCAAGAACTAGCGTCCCCAATCCGAAGTTCGCACACCTCTGCTGCAAGCGCTGTTACGAACGTCGGAATTCAAAAATGGGACTCCTGTGGCTCGGGTTCGGAGGTTCCTCCGACCTCGGCAGCAAGGTAGCTGGAACTTCTGCGACCCACATTAACCGGAACTTCTTGCGGCGTGATCGACAAGTTTAAGCTCCTTGGTTTTGCCTCATTAACCCGTCATGGGGGGGGCTCTACACCCGGAACCACGGAACTTTTGGCGTATTCGCGGCGCTGATCGCGACGTCCTCGTGGGCCCGATTGTTCCTCACAAGGATGGAGACTGTGGTTCAATGACAGCGACGACGAATGCTCTCGTTCGCCATTCACGCCGCGCGCTGTGCGCCGGATTATTTCTCGCCATCGCTTCGACCGCTGCACCGGCAGACGAACGTTGCCGGCAGTTAGAGGCTCTCAATCAGCAATATGCCGGGGTCTCGCTGACCAGCGACCAGCAGCAGCTCAAGCGCCGCTTGGTCGCCTGGTACAAAGCGAATTGCGGATCCGTGCGCCGCGCTTCCGCGAGTGACTGACATCCAGTCTGGTCAGCGGGCGCCTTCGAATGCCGCGATGAAAACGACGAAGCTCCCGGTGCGACCTGCCGGGGGCTTTTTGCTTTTGTCCCTTTGAAGTCCGCCCCTACCCGACGTGGCGGCGCCTGGTCGGGGTGGACCGTTTAGCGGAAACCGCCTATATCGGCTGTCCTTCGGCCCGCACCGGCACTGCGCGATTTGCGAGGTGACCCGCGGTCCCGTTGGGGGATAGTTCAACGGTAGAACAGCGGACTCTGACTCCGTTAATCTAGGTTCGAATCCTAGTCCCCCAGCCAAGCCAGTCCATGTCGAGTTTTTCGAACTCCCCATCGGTGAAGTCGGATCGCGCGCGGCCGGGATGGCTGGCCGTAGCGCTGGCCGGCGCTGCCTTCGTGCTCGGCGGCTATGCCTTCGGCTATGTCAACGACGTGGAAGGCTTCAACGCCACCTCGCTGACCACCACGCTTTTCGTCAAGGCCGTCGCGCAGGGCGACAATCCGTTTTGGACCGATCTCCTGGGCCTTGGGCTGCCGCAGCCGTTCCGGATCAGCCTGATCCAGCACCCGCTCGGCTTCCTGTTCGCGCTGCTGCCGCCGCTCGCCGCCATCAAGACCATCGTCGTGCTGCAGGGACTTGCCGGCACCCTCGTCTGCTATGTGCTCTGCCGCCGCCTGCGCATGCCTGCATTCGTCGCCGGCGCCTGCGCGCTGTCGTTCATCCTCTGTACCTCTGTCTTACAGCCGTTATTCTTCGATGATTGGCCCACCAGTTTTCTCAGCTTTTGTTTTTTGCCATTGCTGACATGGCTGTTTGTTCTTTTGTGCGAGGAACAGTCGCCGTATAGGGCACTCGGCCTTGGCATCGCGCTCGGTCTTGCATCCGGGCTGTTGTTCGCTACCGGGATTGCCTCTCTCGTTCTGCCCTATCTTCTCGTGCTCAGTATTGTGTTCTGCTGCCCGCCCGATGTGGTCCGCCGGCACTGGCGTCCGATCGCGTTTGGCGCGGTCACATGTGCGCTGGTTGCGAGCGCCGTGTTTGTTCTCCTGGCGAGCGAATATCTGCAGTTCCCGGCGAGCGCGGTCCGCGACCGCCACAGTAATCCCGGCCTTCTCACCCATGCCGCCAGCGCCCTGATGCTACAATACGGGGACGCACGCTCGATATCCGAGTTTGCGCAGCTGGTGTTGCAGGACGGACACCGGACTGTCGGCTTTGGTCCGATTGCCGCCGTCGCCACCCTGCTCGCACTGATTTTCCCATTGGGACCCTTCGGCCTTCGCGTGAAGTTCGCCTTCATCGCCTCGCTGGTCTTCATGGTGCTGCCCCCTGAAGTCTACGGCAGCGTAATGACGGCAACCTGGGTGTTCCGGGATGGCGCCAATTTCTTCGGAATTTTGTTGTTCGGACTACTGCTGTCGCGCGTAGTGGAAATTGAGAGAGAAGGAGCTCTCCGTCTCGCCCCGATGCTCTGTCTTGCTCAGTGTCTCATCTTATTCGTCGCAGCGCTGCCGCCCTGGTACCGCACGGTCGAAAACGGGCTCGATCCCACGCTGCGGCCGAACAATCTCTCGGCGCTGGAGCGGGAGGGGCCATTCTTCCGCCAATTGCGAGAGATCACCGGCCCGGTCCAGGGTCGCCTGATGATGAGCGGGGATTTGGGCCGGGCGGTGCGCGAGTACAAGCTGTTCCGTGATGGTCTGGTCGCCAATATCGGCGCCCTGCACGGCTGGCGGATCGTCAATGCGTTCCCGCGCGGCATCGCCACCAGCGCGCTGCACCCTGATGCCCATCTGATGGAAGGCACGATCAACGCGACCGAGCGGAACATTCGGGAGAAAGACTTCCTCGACATTCTCGGGATCGACTATGTCCTGGCCTGGGAGAGCGAGACCGTTGCCGCAGTGTTGCGCAGGGTCGGCACGATCCGGCTTCCGGGACAAGATGACATCGCGGTGTGGCACAATCCGGATGCCTGGGCGCCGGTGGTCGAGCTCAAGCGGGAAGCGCGCAATCGGCAGCTCCCGCTGAACGCGGGATGCGGACACGACCGCTTCCTATGCGCTGATTTCACGCCGGTGCGAGAGCTGCGCGGCGACAGCCGCGTTACATCGGCCATGCAGCGCGGTGGGACCATCGCTTTCTCCGTGCAGCCCGTGGCATCCGATCGCCTATTCCTGGTCAACAGCTGGTACCGGCCGGGATGGTCTGCGGATCGTGCGGATGTTGGAGTTGTCCCGCTGTTCGGCCAGCTCATCGGCGTCATTGTGCCTGCTGGCGTGGCAGAGGTCGCCCTGACCTATCAGCCACCGGCCGTGATGTGGGCCTATGTGGTGAGCACAGCCGCGATCGTGATCGCCGCCCTGCTGATCCTGTTGTTGATGAGAGCGCCCCACCGGTCCGCCCGCCGGGCTCAGGCGCCGAACAGTGTGCGAAGCGCGGTGAAATAGCTGGTGCGCCGGCGATCCATCACCACGCGCATCGCGGTGTCGTCGAGAAAGCGCTCGAGGTCGGGTAGCCGCGTGTAGGACACCTGCGGTTCCCAATGATGCAGCAGGTGACGATTGGCGCCGGCGGCGCCGAACGTGCTGGCGAAGGGGCCGGCTCCAAACATTCGCGTGCAGGCGCCCTGATCGACCTTCGAATAGTCGATCTCTATCCGCGCATCCATGTGTCGGTGTTCGAGCACCTGACGCACCGTGTTCAGCACCGGCATGACTGCGACCACGCCGAAGATCCAGGCCAGCGCGGCAGCGCTCCAGCCCATGAACCAAAGCCCGCCGACAATCCCAACATGAACCGCGATGCCGGCAACCAAGGCCCGTGAGATCTTCGCTGTATTCCGCGCCGCGCGCTCCGCGCGACCTTCTTTTGCTCCCCTCAGATAAGACCCCAAAGCCTCGACCGCGCGGATGCCAAGCAGGCTCCGGAGCAGTGCCTTGACGTTGAGCGGGAGGAAGTAGGAAATTTCCGTGTCGTGCACCGTTCCGAGCGACCGGTGGTGCTCAAAGTGTCGTCGCCGGTAGGTCGCGATCTCCACTCCGATCATCCAGGCCAACAGCAGATTGCTGATCCGATCGTTGACGCGATTGTTGCGCGCCAGGTTCCAGTGCGTTCCTTCATGCAAGAACGACACCAGATAAAAGAACCAAAAGCCGACCAGCATGGCCCCGCCCGCGATCAGCACGAGCGGGGGCAGCCCCGCAGCTTGCCCGAGCCCGGTCACGATCAAGCTTGCCGCGATCGCGGCATAGCCGATCGCGATATCGAGGTAGATTCGCCAGTATTTTGGCGTCAGCTCGCCCACGTAATCAGTCAGCCGCACATTCTGCCGGTTGACCAGTTGCGCGCGGATGCGGGCAAAGGAACTCGCAAAATCGTCGGATGCATTGTGGTCAAAGTCCGCCCAGGCGGCAGATTGGCTGAGATCCGAAGACATGCTGCCGGATTAGCAAACTGCAGCAATACCCGCAACCGGCCAAAAAACTCTCGCGTTCCAACTTAGCGCTTGCGCAGCGCGCGCGCCGGCATGCCAGCAGCCACATAACCGGCTGGAACATTTCGCGTGACAACGGAGCCCGCTCCGACGATTGCGCCCTTCCCGATCGTAACGCCAGCCATAATTATCGCGTCCACGAAGATGCTGGCACCAGCCTGGACGCGGATCGGGCCGCTCTTAACATCAGTGCTGATCACCGAAGCGGTGCGCGGCAGGCCGGTGTGGGCGGAGCAGAGCGCTTTGGCGCCGGCTGCCCAGCCCACTTCGTCGCCGAGCGTGAGGTCGCGGGCGTCAAAATAGGCATACGGGCCGATCCACACCTTACGGCCGACCCGGAAGCGGCCGTCGTAACGGCCCTGGATATAGGCCCCGTCGCCAATGAACACGCCGTCGCCGATTTCGAAGGTCTCGATATGGACAACGCGCACGCCGCGGCCAATCGAGACGCCCTCGCCGAAGCGCTTCGCCAGCGCGCGCCAGAGCACCCTCCGCATCATGCCGTCAAAGGCCGTGGAGCCGTCCACAAAACGGTCCAGCACCGCCAGCAACTCGGCCGGCGTCTGGGATTTGCGAAGGTGGGCCGCCAGCCCATGCTCGAAATCCGGGTCATCGACGATGGGCCGGCGCGCATGCAGAGCGCGCGTGATTTTCAGGCGCCCATTTGCGCGGCCGGAAGCGCCAGAACGAGGTGGTTTTGTCATCGGCTCTCCTTGCGCGACATGGTTCATCATTTGCCGATAATGGCTCGGCAGTCTATCGGTCATACGCTGGTCAGTCCGCCCCCTTCGACGGCGTTCCCTTCAGGTCGCCCACATCCTATTCTGGCCGCCGCGCGACAGAACACCGCCCAACGAGGCCTTCATGCCGGTAGCATCATCTGCAAAACTAGCGCCGGACGTCCATATCCCACAGCCCGACCTGGTCAATCTTTACGGCTGTGTGGTCGGCGCGCAAACCCGCATCGGCGCGTTTGTGGAGATCCAGGTGGGCGTGGTGGTCGGCGAGCGCTGCAAGATCTCCTCCCACAGCTTCCTGTGCGAAGGCGTCACGATCGAGGATGAAGTGTTCATCGGTCATGGCGTCGTGTTCACCAATGACCGGTTTCCGCGCGCCACCACCGAGGACGGCCGGTTGCAGGGCTCCGACGACTGGTCCGCCGAACGCACGCTGGTCAAACGCCGCGCCTCGATCGGCAGCGGCGCGGTCATCATACCCGGCATCGTGATCGGGGAGTCCGCACTGGTTGGCGCCGGCGCCGTGGTCACCAAGGATGTGCCCTCCTTTGCCATCGTTGCCGGAAATCCGGCCGTGGTGGTGGGCGACGTCAGGACGGATAAGCGGCCATGACTCTCGTTCATCGGACCTGGCGTGATCTATTGCGCGGCATAGTGGATTAGGGCGCATGCTCGGTATCGGAGTGATCGGCTATGGCTATTGGGGGCCCAACATCGTGCGCAATCTCGCCGAGACCCCGGGCGCCTGCGTGCGGCACGTGGTCGATCTGCGCGAAGAGCAGATCGCGAAGGTCCGCAAGCGATATCCCGGAATACAGACCGGCGCGGACCCGGGTGCGCTGATCGACGATCCCGGCATCGATGCAATCGTAGTAGCGAGTCCCACGTCGACCCATTTCGAGCTTGCCATGCGGGCCTTGCAGGCCGGCAAGCACGTGCTCATCGAGAAGCCAATGGTGACGACGGTCAGGGAAGCCGAGCGTCTTGTGGCCGAAGCAGCGCGTCGCTCCCTGACCCTAATGGTCGACCACACCTACGTCTATACGCCGGCCGTACAGCGCATCCGCGAGCTGATTGTCGGCGGTGAACTGGGCAATGTGCTCTACTACGACGCCACGCGCATCAATCTCGGCCTGTTCCAGCACGACGTGGACGTGATCTGGGACCTGGCCGTGCACGATGTCTCGATCCTGGCCTATCTGCTCGACGCCGCCCCGATTGCCGTGTCAGCCACTGGCCAGAACCATCTGAGCAACATTCCGCAGAACGTCGCTTATCTGACGATGTTCTTTGCCGGCAAGCTGATCGCCCATGTCAATGTCAATTGGCTTTCGCCGGTGAAGATCCGGCGCACCATCATCGGCGGCAGCCGCAAGATGTTGGTCTACGACGACCTGGAGCCGAGCGACAAAATCAAAGTCTACGAATCCGGACTGCGTCTGGAAGAAGACCCCGAGCAGGTGCGCCGGATGCTGATCGGACATCGCACCGGTGACATGTGGGCGCCTGCCCTGCCGCCGACGGAAGCGCTCAGCGCGGTCGCCGCGCATTTCGTGGACTGCGCCAGCAACGGCCGCCCCTGCATCACCTCGGGCGAGAAGGGGCTCGCGGTGGTTCGCACCTTGGCAGCCGCCAGCCGCTCCGTGCAGTTGCAGGGGCATGCCATCGACGTCGCAACCCTGGAGCCCTGCAACCCGTCATGATCCGGTCCTTGGCCATTGTGGTTCCAATCTACAACGAGGCGGAGGCGCTGCCCGAGCTGCTCGCCGCGCTGCATGAGGTCCGCCGGTCATTGCCCGGCATCGAGGTGAACGTGCTGTTTGTCGACGATCATTCTGACGACGGATCGACGGCCCTCATTCGTAAGGCCTGCGCCGAAACCGAGGGCTCTGCCTTCATCCGTCTGTCGCGCCGGTCGGGTTCACACATTGCCATCGTCGCCGGTTTTGCCCATTGCCGCGCCGACTGCGCCGCCTTCATCGCCGCGGATTTGCAGGATCCGCCGCAGCTTCTCGGACAAATGCTCGAGCAGTGCCGGCAAGGACATGACGTGGTGTGGGCTGCGCGCGACAACAACGACATGCAGGGCGCGCTCGATGCCGCGAGCTCTCGCCTGTTCCATTGGGCAATGCAGCGGCTCTCCGGTCTCGCCGCACTGCCGCACCAAGCCTCGTTTGCGCTGCTCAGCCGCCGCGCCTACCGCAATCTGGCGCGCGACTTCGAGCCGCGATCGAGCCTGCTGGCGGAAATCCCGCGGCTGGGATATGCGGTCGCCACCGTAAAATTTCGCAGGGCGCCGCGTCGAAAAGGCAGTTCGAAATGGAGCTTTGCCCGCAAACTGGTGGCATTCTTTGATGCAATTGTCGCCTCGACCTACGTTCCCCTGCGCCTGATGGCTTATACGGGAATCGCGGTCAGCACTTTTGGTTTTCTCTATGCCATCATCATCGTGAGCCGGTGGTTCGGCAACGCGGATCGTCCCGAAGGTTGGACGTCCCTGATCGTAGTCGTCCTGGTGCTCGGAGGCCTGCAGATGCTCATGCTCGGCATTGTCGGCGAGTATCTCTGGCGCACCCGCGAGAGCGCGCGCAGAGGCGCGCTGTATTTGGTGGAAGATTCGGCGGGCACTTCTTCAAATGAGAGCGACACCGCGCGATGACGCTGTCTGGCCGCAAGGTGGTGGTCACGGGTGGCGCCGGCTTCATCGGTTCGGAAGTTGTGCGCCAGGCGCTCGACGGCGGCGCGCGCGTGACCGCGATCGATAACCTCGTCAACGGCAAGCGCGACAATCTCGACGGGCTCGATGGCAAGCATTTGACCGTGGCGATCGAGGACATCCGCAACCGCGACTGCATGGCCGATCTCTTGAACGGCGCAGACATCGTCTTCCATCTCGCCTGTCTCGGGCTGCGTCACTCAATCCATTCGCCGCGCGAGAACCACGACGTCAACGCCACGGCGACGCTTGATCTGTTGCAGCTGGCGCACTCGACAGGCGTCAAGGGCTTCGTCCAAGTGTCCTCGTCGGAGGTCTACGGCAGCGCCACGACGGCGCGCATGGGTGAGGATCATCCTACGCGTCCGACCACCGTCTATGGCGCCAGCAAGCTCGCGGGCGAAGGCTATGCGCGCGCTTATTGGGAAACCTATCGCTACCCGACGGTGGTGGTGCGGCCGTTCAATGCATTCGGGCCGCGCAGTCACCACGAAGGCGATTGCGGCGAGGTCATTCCCAAATTCATGTTGCGGGCCCTCGCTGGTGAGCCGCTGGTGATTTTCGGCGATGGAGAGCAGACGCGCGACTTCACCTTCGTCTCGGATACCGCCCGCGGGATTCTGGCGGCGGCCGTCGGCAACGCGGCATGGGGCGAAACCATCAATATCGGCTCCGGCCGGGAAACCTCGATCAACGATCTCGCCCGCGACGTGTCCGCGCTGGTCGGAATACCGGTCAACATTGTGCACGACAAGCCGCGGCCCGGCGACGTGCGAAGGCTATGCGCCGATACCGGCAAGGCGCGCGCCCTGCTCGGCTTTGAGGCGACTGTAGGCCTGAGTGAGGGGATCGCGCAGCTCAAGGCATGGTACGCAAATTCGGGCCGCTCGCCGGACGATCTGTTGCGCGAGGACATCGTGCACAATTGGCAGCCGGCCACGCCATGACGTCCGGCAGTCGCCCGTTCATTCCGATCGCCAAGCCCGATCTCGGGGAAGAGGAGGCGGCGGCGGCAAGTGCCGCGATCCTCTCAGGCTGGGTGAGCCAGGGCCCGCAAGTCGCTGCTTTTGAATCGGAATTTGCGGCAGCTGTGGGCGCGCCGCATGCCTGCGCGGTATCGAGCTGCACGGCGGCGCTGCATCTTGCGCTGCTTGCGGCTGGCGTGCGGCCGGGCGACGAGGTCATCACCGTGAGCTACTCGTTTGTGGCGACCGCTAATGCCGTGCGCTATTGCGGCGCCACGCCGGTGTTCGTCGATATCGATCCGCAAACCTTCAACCTCGACCCGGACGGACTGGCCGCTGCGCTCACCCCGCAGACCCGCGCCGTGCTCTGCGTTCATCAACTGGGCATGCCCTGCGACCTCGGCGCCATCCTGGATTTCGCTCGCGCCAATGGGCTGCCGGTGGTGGAGGACGCCGCTTGCGCCGCCGGCAGCATGACGGCTGACTCACGTGGCCAAAAGCAGCGCATCGGCCGCCCGCATGGCGACATCGCATGTTTCTCGTTTCATCCGCGCAAGGTCATCACCACCGGCGACGGCGGCATGCTCACGACGCGCGACAGCCGGCACGCTGCGTTTTTCCGGCTGGCGCGCCAGCACGGCATGAGCATTCCCGATACCGTCCGGCATGACGCTCCGACCGTGCTGTTCGAGAGCTACGACATGCTCGGGTACAATTACCGCATGACCGACATTCAAGCCGCAGTCGGTCGCGAGCAGATCAAGAAGCTCGATGTGATCGTCCGCCGGCGGCGCGCCCTGGCCACGCGCTACAATGAACTCCTGGCGGATATACCGGGGCTTGGCCTGCCGCACGAGCCGGCCTGGGCCGAAAGTAACTGGCAGAGCTATTGCGTGCGCCTGCCGGACCAATGCGACCAGCGCCGCGTCATGCAGGCCATGCTCGACCGCGGCGTGGCAACGCGGCGCGCCGCAGTCTGCGCCCATCTGCAACCGGCCTATGCGGATTTGCGCCCGCGCCATCGCCTGCCGCATTCGGAGGCCGCGCAGCGCCAGTGCATCGCACTGCCGCTATTCCCGCAAATGCCGGACGAGGACCAGGATGCGGTCGCGGACGCGCTCGCTTTGGCGTGCCGCTCGGCGTGACCTGGCCGTTGCGGCCAAGCCGCCGTTTTCCAAACCTGCAATTCCCCTTCACCCGCTCCTTGAAACCAAGGTCAGGGTCCTGTTCTATGCGCCCGAAATCATTGGCGATTGGCCGGCGATAACCGAGCAGAGGGGCAACCCATGGCGTCCAGCGACACACCGGTCACCATACCGGCGCTGCAGCAGATGAAACGCGACGGGAAAAAGAGCGTCGGCGTGGTCGCCTGGGACCACCAGATCGCCCAGATCGCCGAGCGCGCCGGGGTCGATTTCATCGTGGTCGGCGACTCCGTGGGGGTCAATCTGTGGGGCCATGCCACCCCGCTCGAAGTCACCGTGGACGAGATCCTGGTGTGCTGCAAAGCGGTGCGCCGCGGCGCCAAGCGCGCGCTGGTGAGCTGCGACATCCCATTCGGCCCGTTGCAGGAGGGCCTCGACAGCGCGTTGCGCGCCGCCGTGCGCCTCGTCAAGGAAGGCGGCGCCGACATGCTCAAGCTCGACGCCGCCGCCGAATTCCCGGAAGCGGTCACGGCGATCACACGCGCGGGTATCCCGGTCTTCGCGCAGTTCGGCCTCACGCCGCAGACTGCGCTGAAATACGGCGTGCCCTATGGCGCGCAAAATTCCGCCGGTTCCCAGGCGACCAAGGAGATGACCGCGAAACTGGTGGAGGACGCCAAGCGGCTGGAAGACGCCGGCGCGGCGCTGCTCGACTTCACCAATTCCGGCCCGGTGGCCGGGCCCGCGGTGGTGAGCGCGGTGAAAATTCCGGTGATCGGCGGCTTCGGCGGCGGCCCCTGGCTCGACGGCCGCGTGCGTCTGGCGCAAACGGCGCTCGGCTCCTCGGCGAAATGGCTCGACTCCAAGGCCGACACTTACGTCAACACCGCCAAACTGAGCCTCGACGCCTTCACCACGCTGATTGCCGACGTGCGCGCCGGCCGGCAGATCAAGGGCTGATCGCCGCACCATGCCCACCGCCATTATCGACGGCATCACGACGCGCTATGAGGTGGCCGGCTCCGGCCCGCCGCTTTTGATGTATTCGCCGGCCGGCTTCAACGCCGCGATCGAGACCTGGCGCACGCAAAGCATCTACGCCAAGATCAAGCTGCTCGACCACCTGCCGAAACACTATACCTGCATCACCTTCGACCGGCGCGAATGCGGCCAGTCGGGCGGACGCATCGAGCGCGTGACCTGGGCGCATTACGTCGCGCAGGGCAAGGGGCTGCTCGATCATCTCAACATCCCGCGTGCCCACATCATGGGCGGCTGTATGGGCGTGAGCTGCGCGGCGGCGTTCGGCGTTCTGCATCCGCAGGCGACGCTCAGCCTCGTGCTGTTCTGGCCGGTGGGCGGCGCCCAATATCGTCTCAGCACGCAGCAGCGCTTTGCCGAGCACCTCACCTTTGTGCAGCAGAACGGTTTGCAGGCGGTGGCCGATCTGGTCGCCAAGGAGGGCAAGACCTTCGGCGCCGATCCGCGCGGCGGGCCGTGGGCGGCGGTGCTCAAGCACGACCGCGCCTTCGCGGAGGCCTTCGTCAGGCAGGACGCGGAACGCTACAAGCTGATCGTGGCCGGCATGGCACGGACGTTATTCGACCGCGACAGCGCGCCCGGCGCCGAGCCCGAGGATCTATTGCGCATCGACATTCCGGCCCTGATCGTGCCCGGGCGCGATGCCTCGCACGCCACCTCGGCCGCGCGCTATCTGGAAGAATGCCTGCCGCGCGCGGACTACTGGGACGTGCCGGTGGAGGGGCAGACCGAGGCGACGGTGGCGCCGCGGATCATGCAGTTTTTGGGGAACACGGGCGGCGGATCGTTGCAGGCTTAAACGGCTCACCCGTCAGGAACGGAACCCAAACATAAAGTCGCGATTGATGAGGAATAATGCCAGCCGTCAGGGTTTTAGCTACCGTCGCTGGCCACCTTTGTCCCAGCCATCTTGTCCAGGGAGATCCCGCTTGAACACGTCTCGTCGCGCCATTCACCTGTTGTCGGCCTTGTGCGTTGCCTGGCTTGCCGCCGGAACGGCTTTGACCGGTGCGGCTTTGGCCGAGGCCGAAAAACCCTATGTCCCGACCGTCGGTCAGGAAGGCAAGGACGTGGTCTGGGTGCCGACGCCCTATGTGCTGGTCGAGAAGATGCTGGATGTGGCGAAGGTCACCGACCAGGACTACGTCATGGATCTCGGCTCCGGCGACGGCCGTAACATCATTGCCGCGGCCAAGCGCGGCGCACGCGGACTCGGCGTCGAATGGAATGCCGACATGGTCGAACTGTCGAGGCGCACCGCCGCCAAGGAGGGCGTCGCCGACAAGGCTCTGTTCGTGCAAGGCGACATGTATGAGGCCGATATCTCGAAAGCCACGGTGATGGCGCTGTTCCTGCTGACGGAAAACCTGAACAAGATGACGCCGAAATTCCTGGCCTTGCGGCCAGGCTCGCGCATTGTCGTCAATGGCTTCCGGATCGATGGCTGGGATCCCGACGAAACGCACCGCGCCGAAGGCGATTGCGGCCACTGGTGCACAGCGTATCTGTGGATCGTGCCGGCCAAGGTGGCGGGCACTTGGCGTTTTGCCGAAGGCGAGCTCATCCTGACCCAGAATTTCCAGAAACTCACCGGCGCTTTGCAGTCGAACGGCGCCAGCACGCCGATTACCGAGGGCCGCCTGCGCGGGGATCAGATCAGCTTCACCGCCGGTGGCACCCACTATACCGGCCGGGTGACCGGCGATGCGATGCAAGGGGAAGCCAAAGGCAATGTCACCGGCGCCTGGAGCGCAAGCAAGAAATAGCCGCCTCGCAGGATACGGAAGCCTCGCACGTCACAGCGTCAGTCGGCGTCCCTGATCACGGTCCCCTGCCCGGTCAACCGTTTGCGGCAGGTCTGCGCGCGCGGCTTGCCGCAATCGATACCGGTGGTTTCGATCTGGGCGACGTTGCGGCCGCGCACTTGCACCAGCGAAAAGCGCAACACGAGATCGTCATAGGCGTTGACCCAGCGGTTCTGCCCGGCTGAGAGGAAAATCTGCAGATTGCAGCCGCCGCTGCCGCAGAAGGTCTGGCCGCGGCCACGGCAGGTATATTTGGAATAGTCGATAAAGAAATCCTCGACCCCGTCGCTGGAAATATCCTCCGCGCGCACGAGCTGCAGCGGCTCATAGGCCGGCCGTCCGCCGTCCTTCCGGCAGGCCGCGTCGGCCTTGCGGATTTCCGCCTGCACCACCGGCGGCAGCGCCTCGATGCCTTGCGCATAGAGGGGCGAAGAAACCGGCGGGAAGAGGCTTGCGACGGCGGCAACGATGGCGAACACGGCAGTTTTCATTTCCAGTTCCTTTGATGAGCGCCAGAGGTTTAGAGGCGCACGGACAGCCCGGCAACCGGATCGGAACCGGTTGACCTAATTCCTAAAGGCCGGAGCAAAATCGTCGTGTGGCGGGTTGTCGACTGTGGCGACTGCGACCGCGCGTCGTCATCCACTCCCGCCATTTCATGCTAAAGGAGGCCCAGTAAAAAACGCCAAGGAGCAAATAATGCAGTCTCGCGTCCGGTTCGGCCTCCCGATCATCGCCGCCCTGCTCGCGCTGGCCGGCCCACAGCCAGCAGCAGCGCAGGATTTCTTCGCCGGCAAGACCGTCTCGATCCTGGTCGGCTCGGCGGCCGGCGGCAGCTACGATCTCTATGCGCGCATGGTGGCCAAGCACATCGGCAAGCATATTCCGGGCAATCCGACGGTGATCGTTCGCAACATGCAGGGCGCCGCCAGCGGCATAATGGCTACACATCTTTACGAAGCAGCGCCCAAGGACGGCACCACGCTCGGCGCGCCGCTCAACACCGTGCCGATCACGCAATTGGTGGAGCCGGAAAAGACCAAGTTCAATACCGCTGAGTTCAACTGGATCGGCGCGGTGTCGAGCCCGATGAATGTGCTTGCCACCTGGCACACGTCCGGCGTCAAGACCATCGAGGACGCGCAGAAGAAAGAGGTGCTGATCGGCGCCACCACGGCCGGCACCTCGCAGGACATGTATCCGCTGATGACCAACTATCTGTTCGGCACCAAGTTCAAGGTCATCACCGGCTATAAGGGCGGCGCCGAGGTCAATATCGCCATGGAGCGTGGCGAGGTGCAGGGCCGCGGCGCCAACACCTATATCGCCTACCGCTTCCAGAACGCCGACTGGATTCGCGACGGCAAGCTCAATTTCGTGTTCCAGATGACCGACGAACGCGACCCGATGCTGAAGGACGTGCCCACGCTTTTGGAATACGCCAAGACCGACGAGCAGAAGAAGATCATCTCGATGATGGTGACCACCGAAATGATCGGCCGTTCGCTGATGGCGCCGCCTGGCGTGCCGGCCGACCGCGTCGCGATGCTGCGCAGGGCGCTGATGGCGACGGTCAAGGACGCGGAGTTCCTGGCCGATGTGGAAAAGGCCAAGCTGGAGATCAGCCCGATCCCGGGCGAGAAGCTGCAGGCCATGGTGAAGGACCTGGTGGCGACACCGCCCGACATTGTCGAAAAATACAAGCAGGCGGTGTCCCGCAAGAACTGAGCGCGCGCACGGTTCTCTCAATCGTCATGGCCGGGCATAGCCCGTCGAAGACGGGCGTAAACGCCCTGGTGTCCCGGCCATCCACGTTTTTCGTTCGGCGGATTTAAGACGTGCCCGGCACAAGGCCGGGCATGACGAGTTTGAAATTGCAAGGATCGGTCTAACCGTTCCAGGCGCCCTTCAACTCATCTTCATCGGAACGGCGCCGAGATAGTCCATCTTGCCGATCTCCACGCCGCTATGGCGCAGGATCGCATAGGCCGCCGTGCAATGAAAATAGAAATTCGGCAGCACGAAATGGTTGAGGTAGTCGTCGCCCTTCATCTGCCCCTTGTTGGTCGGCCCGAGCGGAAAGTTGATCTCTCGATCGACTGAACCGTCGATCGCCTTGGCGTCAAGCGTCTTGAGAAAAGCCAGCGTCCTGGCGATGCGGGCCTTGAGCTGCTCGATCGTCGTCTCGTTGTCCTCATAGGTGGGCGGTTCGAGGCCGGCGAGCCGCGCCGCGCCCCTGTTGGCAAGATCCGTGGCAATCTGCACCTGCCGCACCAGCGAAAACATGTCGGGAGCCAACCGTGAATTGAGCAGCACCGAAGGCTCGATCTTCTTGGCGGTCGCGAACGCTTGCGCCTTGTCGAGAACTCCGGACAGCCCATTGAGGGTCAGTTCGAGCGCCGGGAGGAGCGCCTTGGACATTGAGAACGACATGGATGGTTTCCTTGTTTACTGAGTGGGATCAACGGGCGATTGACGTGGCGAGCGCCGCCAGCGCGGCTTTCGCCACGATAACGTCCTCTTCGATCTTGGCGCCGCCGGCGGCAACCGCGCCGATCACCTGGCCGTCGACCACGATCGGGAAGCCGCCGGGGATATTGGTGAAGTCGCCCATGCGCACCGCCATGCTGAGCGCGTTCTCCTCCGGCGCATAGCCGGTCGGCTGTTTCTGCGAGGCGGACGTGATCGCCTTGCGCTGGGCGGTGATGATGGCGAAGTGCTTGGCGCCCTCCATGAACAGGAAGGCGATCATGCGGCAGCTTTGATCGACAACCGCGATGGCGACCTTGCAGCCCAACTCGTCGGCCTTGGCGACCCCGGCCTGCAGCATTTTCAAGCTGGCCTGTTCGGTGAGCTTATGGGTGGGGACGATGTCGGGCATGGGGCGTCCTAATTGTCCGTCATTCCGGGGTAGAGCGAAGCGAGGAGCCCGGAATCAATAATGCCGGCGAGTGAATATGGATTCCGGGCTCGCGGACTTCGCCCGCGCCCCGGAATGACGCAGACCTCACACCGTCGTATGCGCCACGCCGGCCCGCGCGGTAAGCGCTTCCTTTGCGCCGTCCTTGAACGCCTGATCGGGCGGCAGCACCACCGATACCGAACGCACCTTCTGGTGCGCTGGATCGACGCCCGGCGGAACCACACCTTTATCCATCAGCGCCTTGACCGAGCGCATCAGGCGATGGCGCGCCATGATGATTCCGTTGTCGGTGGAAACCAGGTTTTCCTTGGTGCGGTCGCACACCGGTCCCATGCTCTCCTGCAGCGAGCCGTCCTGGATCGCAAAGCCGGCGACGCCGCTATAGGTCTTGCCGGCCTTCTGCGCCGCGCGGTCCATCAGATAGTCGTTGTCCTTGTTGGCGAGCGGCCGGTAGGTGCCGGGCACGTATTTGCAGTGCACGCCGGCGCCGTCCTTCATGGCCTCGATCTCGCCCGTGCTGAGCGCGCGCGTCGGATGGAAATCATAGGTCCAGGCCCAGCAATTCTCGTCGTCGATCGGAATCCAGAAATGGCCGTGGATCGGATGGTCGCCGCGCGGCGGGATCATGGTGAAGGTCGGCATCACCCAGGGCGTGATGCGCCAGTAATAGTTGCCGTTCTCGGCATTGCGGCGGGCGCCGATGTAAAGCCCGCCCGGGCTCTCGACCACCTCGAAATGCGGCTTCATGTCGGAGAGATTGTACTCGTTACCCTTGGCGCCCTTGAACAGCGGGTCGGAGCCGAGGTCGCCGCGATGCAGGAACGACACGTGGCTTGAATCGATGCCGCCTTCCATCGCCTGCATCCAGTTGCTCTCCTGAAAGCGCTTGGAGATGAAGCTCTGCTCCGGCGCCACGGTGGCGAATTCCCATTCCGGCAGCGGCGGCTGCTTGTCGGCCGGGCCCATATAGGCCCACAGCACCGGCCCGCGCTTCACCAGCGGATAGGATTTCAGCTTGACCTTCTGGCAGAAGCCGCTTTCAGCCGGCTCCGACGGCACGTCGATACATTGCCCGGTGACGTCGTATTTCCAGCCGTGATAGGGGCAGCGCAGCCCGGCCTCCTCGTTGCGGCCGAACCACAGCGACACGCCGCGATGGGCGCAGAACTCGTCGATCAGGCCGTAACGTCCCTGGGTGTCGCGGAAGGCGAGCAGGCGCTCGGAGAGGATTTTCACCCGCACCGGCGGGCATTCGTTCTCCGGCAGTTCTTCAGCGAGCAGCGCCGGCAGCCAATAGCTGCGGAATAGCTGGCCCATCGGAGCGCCGGGGCCGGTTTGCGTCAACAGTTCGTTTTGTTCTTTTCTGAGCATAGAATCATCCGTGACCGATCATGATTTGCATCGAAGAGAGTAGGCATTCCGGCCTGTTTCGGCAAGCCGAAGGACCACAGCCCGGCGTCGTGAGTTTATCGGAAAAAGGCTACGGGCCTTCGATGCCGGCTATCGTGACAAGGCTACGCAGGAAGCCCTCGAAATTGTTACCCGTCCATTCGCGCCCCGGGGAGTCGCTGACGAGGCTGAAGCTTTTGTCCTTCCCGATCAGGCGCGCTTCGATGGAAAACGTCGTGCTTTTGTCGGTCCAGTCGATCTCGCGGCTGACCTGGAACACGCGCACGCCTTCGAGCGAGCGCTCACGCGGCTCGACGATGCGCACGTCGCGGATACCCGGGGCGCTGCTGTTTTGCGCCGCCAGCCCGCGGTGATGGTTTTCGAAGTCAGCGAGGGTTAGGGCGGTGCGGTGCGGCTGCCGCTTGTAACTGACCACCGAGCCGGCGGCGCAGATCTGGCTCGCACAACGGTAGTAGACGACGCCGTCCGGGCTACTCTCTTGCCGCCACCCTTGGACGGCCAGCGCGACCGTCTCCTGCGCGACGGCATCATGGACGAAAAGGAGTGCGAGGAGGAAGACAACAAATCTCATGAAATCCTCCGGCTGAACGGCAAGCGCGGAGTTGTTGCTCCGCCTATTCCCCCACGCCTGCCTGAATCTGCCGCTTGAGGTTTAGCGGACCGGTTGCGCGCGGTCGACGGCTACGCCGCGCAGGTACACCGCCGCGATGCGTCGCGTGTTGGTGATGTCGTCCAGCGGGTTGGCGTCGAGCACAAGGAAGTCGGCGCTCTTGCCCGCTTGCAGCATGCCGATGTCGGAGATCCGAAGGAACTCGGCCGAGTTGCGTGTCGCCGCCACGATGACCTGCATCGGCGTCATGCCGGCATTCACCATGTCCGCCATTTCGATATGCGGGTCCCAGGGCCTATTGCCGTCGGTGCCGAGCGTCATGCGCACGCCGGCAGCATTCAACTTGCCTAGGTTGCGCGACTGGATCCCGTGAAAGAGTTGCGCCTGCGGCCGGTCGGTATTGGCCGCTTGTAGCTTTTCGAACTCGGCGGCCGGCAGCCCCGATTGCAACCAGCTCAGATCGCTCTTTACGCCGCGATCCGGCAGGTTCGGCGTCAGAATCAAGTTGGGGCGCTGCTTGAACATGGCCACCAGTTCGTCGTCGATGTCCTTGTCACGAACACCGTGCGCGAACGCGTCGAGCCCCGCGCGGATCAGCCCCTTGGCGTCCTCGAGATTGAAGATGTGTGCGGTGACCCGCAGCCCGTGCTTGTGCGCCTCGTCGATGATGGCGCCGTAGATTTCCGGGGTGAGCTTCTTGTACTTGCCGCCCCGGTCGTCGACCCAGATCTTGACGATGTCGACCTTGTGCGCCGCGAGTTCCTGCACCGCCTTGCGGCCTTCTGCCTCGCTCTCAATCCAGTGCGGCGCCGTCAGGCTCCCCGGTTCGGGCATGGTGATCCCGCGCCCCGCGCTGAGAAAGCGCGCGGCGTCGGGAATCGTGTGGCCACGCATATCGAGCAAAGCGTAGGGGTCATGGCCTATGCTCAGCGCCGCGCCGACGCCGAAATACGCACGCCGTCTCAAGTCGCGCGTGAGCCCGTCGCGCGTCGGGCTGAGATGAACGTGGGTGTCGATCAGCGCCGGCATCACGGTCTTGCCTGCCAGGCTCACGCGCGTGGCGCCGGCCGGCACGCGGACGTCGGCGGACCCGCCAGCCTGGACGATCTTTGCGCCGTCCACGACCAGCGTCGCATCCTCGATCGGCGCGCTTCCGTCACCCACGATCAGCCGCCCACCCTCGAACGCGGTGACACCGGTCTGCGCATGCGCCGGACCAGCGGCTCCGGCAAGGACGCTCAAGCCTATGGCGGTGACGACAGCAGCATTCATCCGGAGCATCGAACTCTCCAATGACGACAGTGAATTGGGTGTCGGACTGTAGCGTTCCAAAAAGGAGCGGCAAAACACAGATCAGTTACTTCGGATCAGTGAATAAACGACGGCCTTCGGTGTTAGTTTAATCCGCCTAAATCCCGCAGCCGTACGCGGATTAGCGCAGCGTAATCCGCCGTTGCCAAAAAAGATGGCGGGTTACGGCTTCGCCTAATCCGCCCTGCAAACTACTCCCGCGCCTGCTTCGCGATCTGCGCTTTCAACCGCGGGTAGACTTTCATCGCGTTGCCTTCGAACACCTTCTGCTTGTCGGCCGCGGAAAGGTTGGGCGTGTTGTCGATATAGCGCTTGGTGTCGTCGAAATACTGCCCGGTCTGCGGGTCGATGCCTTTCACCGCGCCGACCATCTCCGAGGCGAACAGGATGTTGTCGACCGGCACCACCTTGGTAAGCAGGTCGATGCCGGGCTGGTGATAGACGCAGGTGTCGAAGAAGATGTTGTTGCCCATGATCTCGGCCAGCTCCGGCCGCTTGTTGTCGAGCGCGATCCCGCGGAAGCGGCCCCAATGGTACGGCACCGCGCCGCCGCCATGGGGAATGATCAGCTTGAGCTTGGGGAAATCCTTGAACACGTCGGACAGGATAAGCTGCATCACCGCCATGGTGTCGGCGTTGAGATAGTAGGACCCGGTGGTGTGCTGCGCGGGATTGCAGCAGCCGGAGACGTGGATCATCGCCGGCACGTCGAGCTCGATCATCTTCTCGTAGAACGGATACCACCACTTGTCGGTCAGCGGCGGCGCGTTGAAATAGCCGCCGGACGGATCCGGATTGAGGTTGCAGCCGACGAAGCCGAGTTCCTTGACGCAGCGCTCGAGCTCCTTGATGGACGAGGTCGGCGCCTCGCCTTGCGTCTGCGGCAGCTGGCAGACGCCGATGAAATTCTTCGGGAACAGGGTGCAGACCCGGTGGATCAGGTCGTTGCAGATTTCGGTCCACGCCTTCGACACCGCGAAGTCGCCGATGTGATGACCCATGCCGGACGCGCGCGGCGAGAAGATCGTCAGGTCGGTGCCGCGCTCGCGCTGCAGCTTGAGCTGCGCGCCCTCGATCGAGGTCCTGATCTCGTCGTCGGACATCTTCAGCGCCGCCCGCGGGGGCAGCGGCGCCTTGGTTTTGACCGCCTCGGTCTGCTCCTTGCGGAAGCGGTGCAAATCCTTGGGCTCGGTCGTGTAATGGCCGTGGCAATCGATGATCATGATATCCGCCAGATAAAAGGGTTCAGGCTTGCAGGTTTTACGAATCCGGGCGCGCCATTGTCAAACCCGGACATCTATCTGTATTGATTATCTGTATTGATGCTGGCGACAGCATTTTTCCCGTCACCCTGAGGCGCGAACGGTAGCGAGCCTCAGGGTGACGGACTAAAGTTGGGGGAGCCATGGCTGAGATACCGCGCCTGAATGGCGTCATTCGCGCGCTCGAACAGGGGCAGCATGCTTTTACGGCGTTCGCGCCGGCCGAAACCGACGCCACGCTGGCGATGAGCACATCGAAATACGACGGCGTCGTGTTCGAGATGGAGCACAATCCCTGGGACGGCCGCGCGCTGCGGGATTGCCTGCAGTACATGCTTAACCGCGCACAGATCGCCAAGGCGGCATCGATGGTGCCGGCCGTCACGCCGATGGTGCGGGTGCCGGTGAACGGCGTCGAGATGGCGCAATGGCACGCCAAGCAGGCCCTCGACATGGGCTGCTACGGCATC
>Ga0080064_1000378_pt1 | contig 56350 bp, 47 predicted proteins | sample Subgrocontami54m_FD_69260 | JGI IMG/M metagenome (GOLD analysis project Ga0080064, IMG submission 69260) | Subsurface groundwater microbial communities from S. Glens Falls, New York, USA - GMW46 contaminated, 5.4 m (SPADES assembly) (version 2) ...
GATACAATCCCCATAGCTGGTAGGCCAGCGGTTCAGTTCAACCCGTTTTACCCGGCGGGCCCGCTCCCGCGGTCGCGGCTCTGTCCTACGCGGGGCCCGCCGGATAAAAGCTTATTCGTTATATATCAGAACACCGCACTTACGACTGCTGCTCTTATTTTGATCTTTTTTGTTACCGACCAGATTGTACCCTTTCTTCTGAAGTTTGCCGTGTGCGTGCTTGCCCGCCTGAGGCGATACACGGCGTTCATACTCCAGAATGTAGCTGCATGAGCTGCGGCGTGATCTCAGAGCCTGTGAAAGAAACGCTGATGGAAGTGTCCGACAGTAGCGAAGCTCCCGTCCGGCGCGTCGGAGAGCCGCCGTAAAAAGTTACCGGACACCTGTCAGCCTCCAAGGGCTTGAATTTACGGAGGGACGAAAACACCTTTTCGGCGCCCGCCGCGCGGGGTGTGCCGTTCGAGGAACGCCAGGCTCCCCACGGCGCGCTGAGTACTCCAGCGGGGACCCTGGGCGTCGGCCCGGAGATCGGCACTCGACGGCACCAGCCGCGGCGCGTGGGGCATGGCCACCCGCAAGGTAGGACGGAAGAGATCCTCTGCCAGCGGATCTGGTTTCACGGCCAGCCCACCCACCCTACCGAGTGCCAAGAATTCAGAACAGCCATCACGCAAATCAAGCAGTTACCCCCCCAATGGTCTCCGGTACCATTTTCTGCAATCATTTTCGTCCCATGCCGGTCGCGCCCCCCCAACCGATTCCCGGTGTCGAAGGGTCGGTGACGCCCCCCGGAACGGGCGGTGCAGCGGAAGGTGGTGGAGATGTTTCTCCCGGGGCGGGACGCCAGCGCTCGGCAAGCAGCTCAGGTCGCACGCGAGTCAGAAATACGTTAACCACGGATAGGATGTCTTGGGCAAGTGCTTGAAAAGCCCACCCCTTCAGTTCGGGTCTAACCAGTTGGCGATCGTAGGTCAAGTGTGCAATCTCTTTGTTCACGCGCCCGCGTGCCTTCGCCAAGCCTTCCGGTGCATCCGGTCTGGTCTTCTCCCATTCGTCAGGCGCTTCGAAGAAGTCCTGAGCGATGACATCTGATGGAAGAGGGTTCTCCTTAGAGTACAAGAAGTCGATGAGCGCACGTGCGTGGACCGTAAACGACTCAATCAGTGCGTTGGAGAGAGCGGGTTCTTGGAACTGACCACGCGCAAGGAGTGCCGCCGTTTCGCGAAGCATCCAGACTTCGTAGTACAGATGAATGGAGGCCTCCTTCAGTTCGTCCTCTCCTTTTCGTTGCCGCTTCATCTCGTCCCCTCCGCTTCTTGCGTTGTCTCACCCTTCGTCGGCGCTCCTGCGCAGAACTAGAATAGGCAGAAACAAAACGGCCCCTTGGGGGTCAGTTCCCCAAAGGGCCATGTTTCCGCCTCAGAGCCAGACCGGCTGTGCCGGCTTTTCCCCTGTGCTTCGTCCCCGGCCGAGGTCACCCGCTTCCCCTCCTGCATCCACCACGGGGAACCACCGACGGCGGCGAACGTACCGCGAATCCGTTGAGGTGTCAACCTCGCCGCGTCGTAGCCGCCGGTGATATCCCGGCGAGGGTGACGCCAGGGTTGCCGTACCGAACACCCCCCTCACCCCGGCCCTCTCCCGCAACGGGGAGAGGTGGTCGGCAGGTTGCATCGGGAAAATACGTCAACGTAGTTACGGCGAGAGGCACTTAGCCACCGGCATTCAGCCAAGCCTAGAGGGCCCGCGGCCGAACGCTCCTCCCTCAGCGCGCGCGCTCCCGCAGCGTCTTGAGCGTTCCCTCCAGCCGCTTGATCTCCTCCCCGTAGCCCGCGAAGTTCCCCTGGCGCAAGAGATCCTGAGCCCGACTGTACTGCTGCCAGGCCTGGTCCACCAGACTCCGCACGCCGGCCTCGCGCCCCAGGGGCGGCGCCGACGCGGTGGCGGGCTCCGCCCGTGCGACCACCGGTCGCTTGCCGGGTCCCCCGAAGATCTGGGCCAGGGACGCCTCCAGATTCTCTTCCATGGCGATCTGGTTCCCGAACGCCACGATGACGCGCTTCAGTTCGGGGAGGGAGCCCTTCTCGGCCGCCAGGTAGAGCGGCTCGACGTAGAGCAGCGACTGCTCGATGGGAATGGCCAGCAGGCTCCCCCGGATGACCTGGGAGCCGCGCTGGCCCCAGAGGCTCAACTGCTGCGAGATGAAGGCGTCCTGATCAATGCGGGCCTCGATCTGGCGGGGCCCGTAGATCAGCTTCTGCTTGGGGAAGTTGTAGACTATGAGCTTCCCGTAGTGCGCCCCGTCGCTGCGCGCCGCCAGCCAGGCGATCATGTTGTCCTTCTTGCTGGGGTTGAAGGGACTCAGCAGAATGAACTCCTCGCTCTTCTCCCCCGGGAGGCGCATGATGGTGTAGTAGGGCTCCATGTCGCGCTCCTGCCCTTCGACCGCCTTCTTGGGGATGCTCCACAGGTCTTCCTTGTTGTAGAAGACCTGCGGGTCCCGCATGTGGTAGGTCGCGAACATCCGGGCCTGGATGGCGAAGAGCCCCTGCGGGTAGCGCACGTGCGACCGGAGGTCGGCGGGCATGGCTGTGAGCGGCTGGAACAGGCCGGGGAAGGCCCGGGCGTAGGCCTTGACCACGGGATCGTCCGGCTCGCTGAGGTAGAAGGCCAGGCTGCCGTCGTAGGCGTCCACCACAGCCTTGACCGAGTTGCGTATGTAGTTGCCCAGGCCCCCGACCGGCTCCGAGTATGGGAAGCGGTTGCTGGTGGTGTACCCGTCAATGATCCAGACCAGACGGCCGTCCTGCCCGATGACCAGATAGGGGTCGCGATCGAACTGGATGAAGGGCGCGACCTTCTTCACCCGCTCTTCGATCTGCCGGTAATACATCACCCGGCTCTCGCCGATGATATCGTTGGACAGGACGATCTTGAGGTCCCCGAACCGCAGGGCGAAGAGGAGCTTCCGCAGGAAGGACTGGATCGGGACGCCGCCCTGCCCGGCGTACGTGCTGTACACGTTCTTGTCGCCGGCCGGGTAGTCCAGCTCTTGGGCCCGGGTCTTGACGAAGACGTAGTCGTTGCCGATCTCGCCGTAGTAGATCTCGGGCCGGCTGACCTTGATCGGCCCCGCGGAGACCGGGGGGATGTCCTTGATCCAGAAATCGGGCAGGCCCTCGGGGGTGATCCGGTTCACCGGCCCCAGGACCACGCCGTAACCGTGGGTGTAGGTCAACCGCTCGTTGATCCAGATTCGGCTGGGGAGGTTCTTGTAGGACAGCTCGCGCGGCGAGAGCATGACCTGGCGGAGTTGCCCATCCACCAGGTAGCGGTCGTTGTCCACATCCACGAACCGGTAGTAGGTCCGGATCTCCTGAAGCTGAGCGTAGGTCGCCAGGAGCGGCCGGTGATCCCACAGGCGGATGTTCTTGATGGTGGGGTCGTTCCGCTGCAGGTCCTCGGCCCGCAGAGTCTCCTCCGCGGGGAACTCCTGCTCCTGGATGCGGTCCAATCCGTAGGCCATCCGGGTGTACTTGATGTTCTGCTCGATGTAGGATCGCTCGGCCACCATCTCATTCGGCACCACCCGGAACCGCTGCAGGAAGGTGGGGTACACTCCCAGGCCCAAGACGTTGGCGCCCACCAGGACGGCCAGGGCGATGAGCATCGGGCGCACGCCCCGGCGCCCGATCTGCCAGATGCAGACCGCCGCGCAACCCAGTGACAGGATGGAGAGGATGCGCAGCGCCGGGAGCTGCGCGTTGATGTCGCTGTAGCTGGCGCCGAACACGATCCCCCGGGGCGAGAACAAGAGCTCGTAGGTGTCCAGGTAGTAGCCTCCGGCCTTGACGATCAGGATCAGGGCGCCCAAGGTCAGGAGATGGGCCCGGGCGTGGGCGGCCACCCGGGGTCCTCGGGCGGAGATCTGGATGCCGCGGTGGAGCACGCCCGTGGCCACGACCAAGATGAAGGTGATGCCGAGGGCGACCAGGGCCCAGGCGTACAGCGTGCTCAGGACCGGCAGTCGAAACACGTAGAAACCGATGTCGCGCCCGAACACCGGATCCTGCACGTTGAAGGGCTGGGCATTCACGAACCGCAGGAAGGTCTCCCACTGCCCGGCGGCCTGGGAGGCCGCCAGGAAGCCCAAGATCAGGGCCCCTGGGAGCAGGAACTTCCGGAAGAGCGGCTCGATGACCAGGCGGCTGGGGAGGCCGAAGGGATCGTCCAGCTCCACGAGGACGTCGCCCGAGGTGGAGCGAGCCGCCAGGCGCACGTTCACGTACACGAGGAGGGCGAAGGCCAGGCCGGCCGCGAGGGCCAGGACTGCCTTGGTCCACAGGATGGTGGTGAAGACCGACGTGAGCTTCACCTCCTGGAACCAGAGATAATCGGTGTAGAGGGGGAAGGCCTGGCCCAGCAGGCCCAGGACGACCACGACGATCAGGATGGGGCCGATCAAGGATTGCGGTAGCATCAAGTGCTCCTCTTGTGATGGGTGGAGAACATATGCTTATATCCCATCCGGGAAAAGCTTGTCAAATGAATGGGCCAATCCGCCTGACGGATGCCCCCGCGGGAAAATCCCTTGCGGCGGTCTCCTGGCTAATGGTAACGTCGCACGCCTACGACGGTTGAACGCCCATTTGGGCAGGGAAACGGCATGCCCTTGCTGCTCGAAGGCATCACGATCCTGGATCTGACGCGGCTCTTGCCGGGGCCGTACGGGACCATGCTCCTGGCGGACCTGGGGGCCGAGGTGGTCAAAGTCGAGGAGCCGGAGGTGGGGGATTATGCGCGCGAGTTCTCGCCCAGCGTCGGCGGCGAAGGGGCGCTCTTCCAGGCGGTGAACCGCAACAAGAAGAGCCTGGCCTTGGACCTCAAGGCAGAGGCAGGCAAGGCCGTCTTCCGCCGCCTCTGCGCCACGGCCGACGTGGTGGTCGAACAGTTCCGGCCGGGCGTCATGGATCGTCTGGGCCTGGGATTCGAGGCGCTCCGCGCCATCAACCCTCGCCTGGTCTATTGCGCCCTCACGGGGTACGGCCAGGATGGGCCGTACCGGGACCGGGTGGGCCACGACATCAACTACATCGCCTCCGGGGGCATCCTCGGCATCACGGGGACAGAGGGGGGGCCGCCCGTCCTGCCCGGCGTCCAGATCGCCGACCTGTCGGGTGGAATGATGGTGGGGTTCGGGATCGTGGCGGCGCTCCTGGCGCGGGAGCGGACCGGGGAAGGCCGGTTCGTGGATGTGGCCATGCTGGACACGGTGGTCTCCTGGCTCAGCCTGCCGGCGGCCGTCTTCGGGGCGAACGGCGAAGTGCCGAAACGCGGCCGGTTCTTTCTGAGTGGCGGCCTCCCGGGCTACCAGGTGTACGAGACCAAAGACGGCGGCTACATCACCGTGGGCGCCCTGGAGGCGAAGTTCTGGCGGAATCTGTGTCTGGCTCTCGGCCGGGAGGACCTCGCCCCCTTCGCCGAGCCCGACGAGGCCAAAGGTCGCGCGATCCAGGCGGAACTGGCCCGCATCTTCAAGACTCGGACCCGGGCGGAATGGGTTGAGCGGTTGTCCGATGCGGAAGTCTGTTTCGCACCTGTCAATGACCTGGCAGAGACGTTCGCCGATCCGCAAGTACTGCACCGGGGCATGGTGGCGGAGGTGCCGCTGCCGGACGGGACGATCATGGCCCTGCCGGGTACCCCGGTCCACCTGTCCAGCGGGTCGCGAACCAGACACGAGCCCCCACCCGCCCTGGGCCAGCACACGGGAGCCATTCTGTTGCGGGCGGGGTATTCAGCGGAAGAGATCGCCGCGCTCCGAGCCGCCGGCATCATCCGCTAACCTGATTGGACCCCCAGATGAACACACATGGACACAGACAGATGGATCAATCATGGAGCGATAACTGACAACGCGCGATTGCCGCCGTGTCACTTGTTGGCATTCCATTTCCGCCGCCGGTGTGGAAATATCTGCGTGCATCTGCGTTTATCTGCGGTTGCATTTTCTTCGGAGGTGTTGCCATGGGCGAAGAGGTCATTGGCAAGGTCACGGACTACTTTGCGAAGATCGGCGTGGCCGGGATCCAGATCACTGCGGGCTTCCTGAGCGTGGGGGACACCATCCACATCAAGGGGCACACCACGGATCTAACGCAGGCGGTGGATTCCGTCCAGGTCGAGCACCAGACCGTCCAGCGGGCCGACGTCGGGCAGGCTATCGGGATCCGGGTGAAAGACCGGGTGCGAAGAGGGGACAGTGTCCTGAAGGTGACGCCGTAGGCCCCCTCATCGTGCAATTTCGGATTGTGGATTGCGGATTTCGGATTGAACATCCCGAATCCGACGTTCCAAGAACCGCGGTTTGCGGATGGTGGTGTTCCTTGGACTCGTTCCCTGCGGACGGGGCGAAGGGCAGGTTCTCACCTTCAGGGCTTCGGCCCGCCCACCTTTTCGAGATTTCCCTTGACCCTCTCTGTTTGCTTCGGTAGTCTGACTGAGCGATTGCTCAGTTTTCTCATGCAACCCATTGGAGTCTGCCTCGCATGATGAGATCGGCACGGATTCCCCTGGTCATACTGTTTGGATTCGTCCTGGCCGCCGTGGGCTGCTCCCGGGAAAAGTCCGGGGCGTCCCCCGCCGGTGCGTCACCGGGCGAACGGAAAATCGCCATCACCGTGGCCCGGTCCGACGGGCGGGAGGTGGAGCGATCGGTCCAGATCGTTGGGACCCTCCTGGCGCAGGAGGAGGTCACTCTGGGCAACGAGTGGCCCGCGACCATTGACAAGATCCTGGTGGACCTGGGGGATCGCGTGCGAAAGGACCAGGTGCTCATCAGGCTGGACGAGCGCGAGTCGCGGCTCGAGGTGGTACGCGCGGCTGCGAATCTCCAGGCGGCTCGCGAGGCGCTGGCCCGGGCCCGCCAGATGCTGGACTGGAACCGCGCCAACGTGGAGCGGTCCCAGGCCGTCTTGGCCGATGCCCAGATCAACCTCAAGCGATTCCAGGAACTATTCAAGGAAGGCGCCATCTCCGCCAGCCAGCGCGATTCGGCCCAGACGCAGTACGATGTGGCGGTGGCGTCCCTCCGGGCCAACGAGGCCCAGTACGAGAGCGACCGGGCTGCCGCCAAGAACGCAGAGGCGAACGTGGAGCAGGCCATTGCGGGCCTGGAGCTGGCCCGGAAGCGGCTGAAGGACACTGAGATCGTGGCACCCTTCGACGGCTTCGTCCGGAAGCGCCTGGTGAACCCGGGGGAGACCTACAAGGAGAAGACGCCTTTCATGAGCCTGGTGGCCATCCAAGCCTTGAAGCTCCAGGGTGAAGTCCCCGAGCGATTCGCCCCGCAACTCGGTCCGGGCCGTCAGGTCCGGGTAGAGGTCGAGGCGTATCCCGGCCGAACGTTCCCCGGCGCCATCACCCGGGTGAGCCCGGCCGTGGACGTCGAGAGCCGGACGTTCACCGTGGAGGCCTCGGTCCCGAATCCCGGAGGGATCCTCAAGCCCGGCTTCTTCGCCAAGGCCTCCATCATCACCGGGATGGAGCGGAACGTGCCGTTCGTCCCCGAAGAGGCCGTGGTGACCTTCGCGGGGATCGTGAAGGTCTACGCCATCGCCGACGGCAAGGCCGAGGAGCGGCGGGTCACGACGGGCCAGCGCCGGGATGGCTGGGTGGAGGTCCTGGAGGGGGTGAAGGTCGGTGAGACGGTGGCCACTTCCGGCCTCAGCCAGCTCGCCACGGGCACGACCGTGACGGTCCAGGCCGGCGCCCGCGGCGCCCCCTCCCCGGACAAGGCGGACACTGGGAATCGGAAGCTGGAAACTGGAAATCGGAAATAGGAAATCGGACGATCGGCTTTCCTCAGTGTTCATCTGTGATTGCAGCCGTTCGAAGTTCGCATCTCATCCCCCGGGCCCTTCCCGTTTTCCAGGTACCAATTTCCAATTGCCAGCTTCCATTTTCCAGTTTCCAATTTCCAGCTTCCCCGTCGCTGAGCCTCCATGCGCTTAAGTGACCTGTGCATCCGCCGGCCCGTCTTCGCCACCATGCTCATCGTGTCCCTGGTGGTGTTGGGGCTGGCCTCCTATCGCGACCTGGGGTTGGACGCCTTCCCCCGGGTGGAGTTTCCCACCATCACGGTGACCACCACCCTGGAGGGGGCCACCCCCGAGGAGGTGGAGAGCCAGATCACCAAGCCCATCGAGGAAGTGGTCAACACCATCAACGGGATTGACGAGCTGCGCTCCACCACCAAGGAGGGGATTTCCCAGGTCTTCGTGACCTTCGTCCTGGAGAAGCCGGTCGAGGTGGCCGCCAACGAGGTCCGGGACAAGGTGGCCACCATCCTGGACCAGTTCCCGCCCGGGACGAACCCGCCCGTCATCGAAAAGCTGGACCCCGACGCCACCCCCATCCTGGCCATCGTGGTCTCCGGGCCACGGTCGGCTCGGGAGATCACCGAGATCGCCGACAAGCGGATCAAGCGCCAGATCGAGACGGTCAACGGGGTGGGGAGCCTCACCTTCGTCGGCGACCGCAAGCGCGAGATCCAGATCCAACTGGATGCCGACAAGCTCGCCGCCTACAGCCTCGCCGTGGAGCAGGTGAAGCAGGCGGTGCAGCAGCAGAACGCCGAGATCCCCGGGGGCCGGATCACGAAGGGCCAGCGGGAGGAGGGCCTGAGGACCCTCGGGCGGATTGACCGGGCAGAGGATTTCAACCGGCTCATCGTGGCCGACGTCAAGGGCGCACCGGTCCGGGTGGCGGACGTCGGCCGCGCCGTGGACGGCATCGAGGAGCCCCGAACCCTCTCCCGCCTGAACGGCGAGAACGCCGTCTCCCTCCTGGTCCGGAAGCAGTCGGGGACCAACACGGTGCAGGTGGTGGACCGGGTCCGCCAGCGCCTCCTGGAGATCCGGAGAACGCTGCCCCCGGATGTCCGGGCGGTCGAGGTCCGGGACCTCTCCCGCTTCATCCGCCGCTCCATGAAGGAGGTCCAGGAGCACCTGATCCTGGGCGGCATCCTGGCCAGTATCGTGGTCTGCTTCTTCATCCGGAATCTTCGAGCCGCCTTCATCGCCGCCCTGGCCATTCCCACCTCCATCATCGGCACCTTCACCCTGCTGAAGTACATGGGCTTCACCCTGAACAACCAGACCATGCTGGGCCTGTCCCTGTCCGTCGGCATCGTGATCGACGACGCCATCGTGGTGCTGGAGAACATCTTCCGGTACATGGAGGAAGAGGGGGTGGGGCCCATGGAGGCGGCCCAGCAGGCCACGCGGGAGATCGGCCTGGCGGTCATGGCGACCACCCTCTCGCTGGTCGTCATCTTTCTCCCCGTGGCCTTCATGTCCGGCATCGTGGGCCGGTTCTTCAACAGCTTCGGCCTCACGGCCTCCTTCGCCATCCTGATCTCCCTGCTGGTCTCCTTCACCCTGATCCCCAGCCTCAGCTCCCGCCTTTTGAAACCTCCGGCGCACGGAGGAGAGGCCCGGGGCCGGGTCGGCGCGGCCTCCAAGCAGTCCGGATTCTACGCGGCGCTGGACCGCACCTACGACTGGCTCCTCCGCTGGGCCCTGGGGCATCGGAAGAGCGTCGTGGTCCTGACGGCGGTCGTCGTGGCCTCCACGATCGCCATCTTCCCCTACGTGAAGAAAGAGTTCGTCGTCGACGACGACATGAGCGAGTTCGAGGTGGTCCTCGAGACCCCGGCCGGGTCCTCCCTGGAGCGGAGCGATGACATCCTCCGCCGGGTGGAGGCGGAGCTGAAGAAACTCCCCGGGGTCGAGACCCTGTTCACCAACATCGGCGTCCAGGGGCAGAACGTGACCAACGTGACCGACGCCTCGATCTACGTGGGCCTCTCCCACCTGTCCAAACGCAAGGAAACGCAGCAGCAGATCATGCAGATGGCCCGGGTGGCACTGGCCCGATTCCCCGATCTGCGGGTGAGCGCCCAGCAGATCAGCCTCATCTCCGGGGGCGGCTTCAAGCAGACGCCGTTCAACCTGGTCATCCGGGGGCCGGAACTGGACCGCCTGGAGCGCTATGCCCAGGAGGTGATGGGCCGCCTGCGGAAACGGCCGGGCTTCGTGGACCTGGACACCAGCCTGGCGGCCCGCCGGCCGGAGGTCCGGGTGCACATCGATCGGCAGAAGGCCGCGGACCTGGGCATCCGGGTGGCGGCCATCGCCGGCAGCCTCCGCACCATGGTGGGAGGCGAGAAGGTGAGCACCTTCCGGGAGGGGGACGAGCAGTACAACGTCCGGGTGCGGCTCCTGCAGGATTTCCGCGACAGCCCGCGGGTCATCGCCCAGGTCATGGTGCGGGGATCGAGCGGGCGGCTGGTCCAGCTCAACAACGTCACCGAGTTCAGCACCGGGAAGGCGCCCGGGCAGATCGACCGGATCAATCGCGAGCGGCAGATCACGGTCGTGGCCAACCTTTTCAACAAGCCCTTGGGAGAGGCCATAGCCCAGGCCGACGCCGCGGTGCGGGAGATCGGACTGCTGCCGGGCTATTCCACGACGTATATCGGCCGCGGCAAGCTCATGGGGGAAGCCGCCCAGAACTTCCTCATGGCCCTCATGCTGAGCCTGATTTTCATCTACATGGTGCTCGCCGCCCTGTTCGAAAGCTTCGTCCACCCCGTCACGATCATGCTCTCCCTTCCCCTGACCCTGCCCTTCGGCCTCCTCACCCTGGCGGCCACAGGCCAGAGCCTGAACCTCAACAGCATCATCGGCCTCTTCATGCTGATGGGCGTGGTGAAGAAGAACTCCATCCTCCAGGTGGATTACACCAATACGCTGCGGGAGCGCGGCATGGAGCGGTTCCAGGCCATCATCGAGGCGAACCACGCCCGGCTGCGGCCCATCCTGATGACGACCCTCTCCATCGTCTTCGGGATGGTCCCCATCGCCTTCGGCCGGGGGGACGGCGCGGCCGGCCGCGCCTCCATGGCCACCGTGGTCATCGGGGGGCAGATGCTGTCCCTCCTCCTCACCCTCCTGGCCACGCCGGTGTTCTACTCGCTCTTCGATGACCTGGGAAGGCGCGGCTGGGTGCGGGGGCTGCTGCGAGCCCCCGCCGCGGCCATGTGGGACCGCTTCGCCTGGGGCTGGTCCCGCGTCGCCAACGGCCGCCGCCCCCAGGTGTCCTCGAGGCCTCTCAAGCCCTGAGGCTGCCTCTCCTCCCGGCGGCCCCACGGCGGGGTGCCGGATGCGCCCCCGGCCATCCCTCGGGAGGGGTTTCCGGATCCCTGGGGGGTCGTTGCACAATCGGCGGCTTGTGTAATCTCCTTGATTTCGCCGCGAGCGCCGCCTATACTCCGCGCCATGTTTCTGACCGAACTCTGCGTCAAGCGACCCGTTTTCACCACTATGCTCATCATGGCGCTCGTCGTGATGGGCTGGTTCTCCTACGAGCGCCTCGGCCTAGATCTCCTCCCCAAGATTGATCGGCCCACCATCACTGTCACCACCCGACTCGCCGGCGCCAGCCCCGAGGAGATGGAGACCCAGGTCACCAAGCCGATCGAGGAGGTGGTGAACACCATCAACGGCTTGGAGGAGTTGCGCTCCAGCACCAGCGAAGGCAACTCGCGGGTGACCGCCGTCTTTGTGCTGGAGCGGGATCCGGACGTGGCCGCCCAGGACGTGCGGGACAAGATCTCCACGATCCTGTCCAAGTTTCCCAAGGACACCGATCCGCCCATCGTGGAGAAGTTCGATCCGGACTCGGCCCCCATCCTGGCCATCGTGGTCTCGGCCCGCCGCGACCCCCGCGAGATTACCGAGTTCGTGGACAAGAAAATCAAGCAGCCGCTGGAGACCATCAACGGGGTGGGAAGCATCACCTTCGTGGGGGATCGCAAGCGAGAGATCCAGGTCATCCTGGATCCACGAAAGCTGGCCGCCTACGGCGTGAGCATCGAGCAAGCCAACCAGGCCATCGCCCGGCAGAACCTGGAGATCCCGGGTGGTCGCGTAACCTTTGGTGAGAACGAGAAGGTCCTGCGAACGATGGCACGTGTGCGGCAATCGCAGGATTTCGGGGATATCATTGTATCCGCCAAGACCGGGACGCCCGTTCGCATCCGGGACCTGGGCAGCGTGGTGGACGGCACCGAGGAGGCGCGGACGATCTCACGGTTCAACGGCGAGAACGCCATCTCGCTGCTGGTGCGCAAGCAGTCGGGGACCAACACGGTCAAGGTGGTGGACACGGTCAAGGCGCGCCTCAACCAAATCGCCAGAACCCTGCCGCCCGACTACAAGGTGCAGACGGTCCGGGACCAGTCCCGCTTCATCCGCCGGTCATTCGATGAGGTCCAGACCCACATGATCCTGGGCGGCTTCCTGGCCGCGGCCGTGGTGTTCCTGTTCATCCGGAATCTGCGCTCTGCCATCATTGCGGCCGTCTCCATCCCGACCTCCATCATCGCCACCTTCACCATCATGCGGGCCCTGGACTTCACCCTGAACAACATGACCATGCTGGCGCTCAGCCTCTCCACGGGTATCGTGATCGACGACGCCCTGGTGGTGCTGGAGAACATCTACCGCTACATCGAGGAGGAGGGACGCTCCCCGATGGAGGCGGCGGTGGAGGCCACGCGGGAGATCGGCCTGGCCGTCATGGCCACGACGCTGTCGCTGGTGGTCATCTTCGTCCCGGTGGCCTTCATGCAGGGGCGCATCGGGCGCCTGTTCTTCAGCTTCGGCATCACCGCGGCCTCTGCCATCCTGGTGTCGCTCGTGGTGGCGTTCACCCTCACCCCCATGCTCTGCTCCCGCTTCCTCAAGGTCCCGGAGGCGAACGGGACGCATCACCGATCCAAGGAGGCCCGCTTCTTCCAGATCATCGAGCGAGGGTACGACCGGCTCCTCCGCCTGTCCCTGGGCCACCGCCCCGTGGTCCTGGTCCTGGCGGTCCTGACGGCGGCGTCCACATTCTGGCTCTACCGGTACGTGGGCGAGGAGAGCTTCGTGGACGACGACCAGAGCGAGTTCGAGATCTTCCTGCAGGCGCCCGAGGGCTCGTCCCTCGAGCGGACCGACCGCATCCTGCGCCAGGTCGAGGGGGAGATCGCGAAGCTCAAGGGGGTCCAGGTCCTGTTCACCACCATCGGCGTGGGGGAGCAGGCCGCGGTGACCGACGCCAGCCTGTATGTGGGCCTGACCCCGCTGCGGGAGGGGACGGAATTCGGTCGCCTGGCCCAGCACCTGGGCCTCCGGAAGCTGTTCGGACTGCCCCCGCTGCACGAGCGGGAATTCTCCCAGCAGGACGTGATGCGGGACGCCCGGAGGATCATGGCAAAGTACCCAGACCTCACGGCCAGCGTCCAGAACCTGTTCGCCACCGGACAGACCGGATCGCGCCGGCAGCCGTTCCAGCTCGTCCTGCGAGGACCCGACCTGGAGGCGCTGGACGGCTACTCCCAGTCGCTGGCGGCCCAGGCCCGGACTATCCCCGGGATGGTGGACGTGGACACCACGCTGGCCCGGCGCAAGCCGGAGATCCGAGTCCACATTGACCGGGACAAGGCGGCCGTCCTGGGGGTGGGCGTGGACGCCATTGCCGGCAGCCTCCGCACCATGGTTGGCGGCGAGGAGGTCACCAAGTTCAAAGAGGCGGATGACCAGTACGTCGTCCGCCTGCGCCTGCAGGAGGACTTCCGCAAGAACGCCCAGGTGATCAGCGACCTGTACGTGCCCAGCGTGAAACTGGGGCCGGTGAAGCTCAACAATGTGGTCCGGCTCTCGGAGGAGAAGGGGCCCAACCAGATCGACCGGCTGGACCGCGAGCGCCAGGTGGGGGTGATCGCCAACCTGGATCCCCGGCTGCCCATCGGCGAGGCGGTGAAGCAGATGGCCCCCAAGGTGGCCGCCCTGAAGCTGCCGCCCGGCTACACGACCAAGTATCTGGGCCGGGCCCAGATCCTGGTCGAGGCCCGGGTCAACTTCCTGATCGCCCTGGGGCTGAGCCTCATCTTCATCTACATGGTGTTGGCGGCGCAGTTCGAGAGCTTCGTCCATCCCCTGACCATCATGGCCTCCCTGCCCCTGTCGCTGCCGTTCGGGCTGATCTCCCTCCTGGTGGTGGGCAAGACCATGAACATCTATAGTGCCATCGGTATCCTGATGCTCTTCGGGGTGGTGAAGAAGAACGCCATCCTGCAGGTGGATTACACCAACGTCCTGCGGGAGCGGGGGCTGGCCCGCTTTGACGCGATCATCAAGGCGGACCATGCCCGGTTGCGCCCCATCCTGATGACGACCATCTCCATCATCGCCGGTATGTTCCCCATCGCTCTGGGGAAAGGTGACGGATCCGCCTCCCGCGCGGCCATGGCCACCGTCGTGGTCGGCGGCCAGACCCTGTGCCTTCTGCTCACCCTCCTGGTCACCCCCGTGTTGTACACCTACTTCGACGACCTGCAGTCCCTCCGGGTCGGCAAGCTCAGCAAGCTACCCGACTGGTTCTGGGAGCGGCTGCGTTGGATTCCCACCCGCGTCGCACGTCCGCCAGTCCCCGGGACTCCGGACTCCTTCGGAGCGGCGGAGGCGCCGGCCGGCCCATTGGCCGAGCGCACCCCGGCGGGCGGCTGATCCGTCTCTGGACATACAGACGCACAATCCTTCGCCGGCATCTTACGTTCAGCAGTCGGCTTGCTTCGCTCTCACCTTCACCGCCCCCTCCCTCACCCCTGCCCTCTCCCCCAGACGGGGAGAGGATGAAGGTGAGGGGGAGGGGAACGGCCTGAGGGTGCCCCCATCTGCCGGAGGGACCGCCATGAAGCTCATCCTGATCGTCTTCAACTTCATCTACGACGAACCGATTCGGGCCATCATCGAACGGCTCAAATTCCCCGGCTTCACTGAGGTGCACCGGGTCTTCGGCACCGGGGAGTCGGGAAAGCGCTTCGGCACCCACGCCTTTCCCGGCCACGACACGATGCTCCTGACCGTGGTGCCAGAGCACCAGGTGGCGCCTTTGCTCGACGAGATCGTGCAATTCAAGCGCGGGCTCGCCGATCGGGCGCGACGCCACGGCGGCATCAAGGCCTTTGTGCTGCCCGTAGAACAAATGGTCTGAGAGCGTGAAACGTGAAACTTGAGGAGCCATCACGTTTCACGCTTCACGTTTCATGTTCCGGTCAGCGGACGATGCGAAACTGGCTGCTGAGGGTGGCCAGGGGCTTGCCGCCGGTCCCCACAGGCATCCAGGAGAGCGTGAGAAGGTTTCCCTTCTGCGTGGCCTGTTGCAGGTAGAGGAACCCTTCGACGCGGGCGCCGGGCAGGACTCGCCCCTCCCGGAGCCCCAGCGTCAGGATGTCATAGGCGGGGACCCGTGGCCAGCGGTAGGGATAGTCGGGGTCGGCAAAAGGATACGGGGAGTAGGGGGAAGAGAACGGGGGCCAGGGACGATAGGGCCAGTAGGGATAGGGCCACCAGGGATCATGGAAGGCGAGCAGACGTGCCGTGGCCGATGGCCATCGCGCCGAGGCCCATTTCGGATCGCGATGCCACCAGCGGCCACCGTACAGCGCCCGGGCCACCTCGGCCGGCGATACCGCCCGGTACTGATTGTGGGCCTCGTCCACTGCCAGGAAATCCCCGTAGCGAACCTGGATCTCATCCGTCCGGCCGTTTTCGATCCTGACCTCCACGGGGGTATAGGAGCGGCCGAGGTCGCTGGGGTATCCCCGCCAGGTGTTCGGTAGGATGGTCAGGTGGATGCCGGCATCCGTCAGGGTGACGCTCGGCTGCGAGGGTGCCGCAGTAACCTCGAGGCGGGGGGCCGCGCATCCCGCCAGGAGGCTTGTTCCCGTGAAGGCGACGAGGCCGACGCAGAAGACCCGGAGTGTTCTCTTTCGCTGATCCCTCATGACGCGCTGTCCGCCCGAAGCCCCTTGATTTTTTCCCAGCCCGAGATATAATCCCGCCGCCTGACTGACCGGGGCCGCTGCCCACAGCATACCAGGAATTCCGCGTGAAACCAATCCGTACACCGGGGGAGATCAGATGGCCACAGGACGCGCTGAACTGGAAAAGCTGACCGCGCCGAAGCTTTGCGAGCTGGCTCTGGAGAAGTATCCGAACATCACCGGTGTTTCGGGGATGAAGAAGGAAGAGCTGATCGAGGCGATCCTAACCGAGGAGGTCAAGCTGGGCCTACGCCCCAAAAAAGAGGAGGAGCGGCAGGCCACGGGCCCAATGGGGGCGACCCAGTTGAAGGCTGCCATCCGGGCGCTCAAGAAGACCCGGGACGCGGCCCTGCAGGGGAAGGATCGCGAGGGCCTGGCGACGGTTCGCCTGCAGGTCAAGCGGATGAAGCGGCGACTCAGGAAGCTGCGGGAGGCGTCCTAGGAAATTTCGGATTTCGAATTTCGGATTGCGGATTTGGGTGTCATTCCGAAATCCACATTCCACAATCCCAAATTCATCAAGGGGGTGCTATGCCGACGTACGATTTTCGCTGTAGCGGGTGCCGGAAGAAGTACACGCTGACGATGTCCATCACCGATCGGGACCGGAAGCGGATCAAGTGCCCGAAGTGCGGGTCCAGCAAGAAAGAGGCGGTCTTTTCCTCCTTCTTTGCCAAGACGTCCCGGAAGGGCTAGGAGCGGCCCAGCCAGCGGGGAGAGGGAATCGGATGGCCATGACGTCCATGAACTGGGACAGCCTCGTGCGGGCTGGGCTGTCACCCGCGGAGCGTGCCGCGTGATCCCCAGACGGGTCTGGCGTGCCTGCTGCGTGTCGGCTGGACTGGTCGCGGGCTGCTCCGGCCTTCCTCTCGGCGCCGACCCCAACCAGGCCGTCATTGACGCGGTCGCGCGCGTCCTGCCGGCCGTGGTGGATGTGGAGGTGGTGGCGGGCGGGCCGGCGGCGCGCGTGCTCGGCAAGGAGCGGCGGGGCAGCGGGGTCGTGGTGACCCCCCGCGGCCACATCCTCACCGCGTCCCACGTCGTCCTGGGCGCCGAGGGCCTGAAGGTCACCTTTCCCTCCGGACAGCAGCTTGCGGCGGAGATCACGGCGACCGATTCCGAGAGCGGCCTGGCCCTCTTACACATCCCGCCGTTCCCGGGCATGGTCGTGGCTCCCCTGGGCAGTGCCGCGGACCTGAAGCTGGGGCAGGTGAGCATCGCGGTGAGCAGCCAGGGCCGCGAGGTCCGGGCGGTCACGACCGGCGTCATCAGTGCCTTCCCTTCCTTCGAAGGCTACTGGGAGTACAAGCTCGATCGGGTGATCCAGACGGATGCCGTCATCAATCCCGGAAGTTCCGGGGGTCCATTGCTGGATGCCCAGGGTCGGGTGGTGGGGATCCTGTCGTTCAGCCAGTCAGATGTGCAGCGGATCAACTTTGCCATTCCCGTGGACTTGATTACCGGGGTGATGGACGAGCTGATCCAGTACGGCCGGGTCCGGAGCCAGCCGCCGCATCCGTGGCTGGGAACCTATACGGTGACCACGGACCGCGGCGTGGGCGTGGTGGCCGTGACGCCGGGCAGTCCCGCGGACCGCGCGGGATTGCGCCAGCGCGACCTTATCCTCCAGGTGAACGGTGTGCCCGTGGAGTCGCGGGCCGACTTCTACCGGACCCTCTGGCGAGGGAAAGTGGGGGACGCCTTCGAGCTGATCGTCCGGCGCGACGAGCAGAATCTCAGCCTGGTGGTCGAGGGTGGGGATCGCCAGGCCTTCTTCCCATCGCCGTTGCAGGGACCTGAGCGGGGCCAATGACCGCCCCCGCCGGCCGGGGGGCTTCTCTGCCAGTGGAGCATCGAATCGGATAGAGAGCCGATGATACTGGTCACCGGGGCAACCGGGTTCGTGGGGCGACACCTGGTCCGGCGGCTGTGCGGCGCCGGGGAAGCGGTGCGGTGCCTCGTCCGCCCGGGCTCTCCGGGTCTGGAGTGGCTGCAATCGCACCCGGTCGAGGTGATGCTGGGCCACCTGTTGGATGCGGATGCCGTGGCCGCGGCCTGCCAGGGAAGCCGGAAGATCATCCACCTGGCCGCCCCCATCCACGAGGGGCGGGACGCCTGGGTGGAGCGGGTCCACTGCGAGGGCATGGCCTCTCTCGTGGAGGGCGCCCGGGCCGCGCGGGTCGAGCGGCTGCTGATGGTGAGCCCGCTCGGGACCGGATCATCGGCCGGCCTGCCGTTCCTGCGAAGCCGGGGGCGGGCCGAGGATCTGCTCCGCGAGAGCGGCCTCCCCTTCGTGGTCCTCCAGTCCTCCCTGATGTTCGGCCTCGGGGACCGGCTGATCAGCGGCATGATCCGCCTGCTGCAGCGGACGGGGCTCCTCCTGATCCCGGGGACGGGCAACACCATGCTCCAGCCCATCTGGGTGGGAGACGTGGTCTCCTGCCTGCTGCGGGCGCTCGGCGACGAGGAGGTTCTGGACCGCACCATCCCCATCGGCGGCTCGCAGCACCTCACCTACGAGGAGATCGCGGACCAGGTGAGCAAGATGCTGAACATCCCGCGGGTGAAGGTCCACCTGTCGCGGCGGGCCGTCGCCTGGGCGACCCGTCTGCTGGAAGGCCTGGGGCTGAATCCGTTCCTGGGGTATCGCCACCTGGAGCTCCTGGAGGTGGGGACCATCACCGCCCTCGACGCGGTGAGGCGCAGCTTCGGGTTTCAGCCGATGCCGTTGATCGAGGGGGTGGCCTATCACATCGTGCCCAGGAGGGAGATGGGGGCGCCGCGGCCGCCGTCGGGGGCGGAGCGGGGGTCGCGCACCCGCGACCAGCGGTAGCCGGTGAGGGCGGGGATCGTGCCATCGGTTGAACCCGGGGACCGGGGTTTCTGGTCCACCGGGTTTTTTGTTGCTCGGGGCAGGAGGATCCAGCGAGTGCCCCTCGCAGTGGGGCTGGGCCCGGTCCTGTGCCTGGTGATAGTGGTGGCCGCATGGGGCCAGGATCTGGAGATCGGCCGGCCGGCGCCCGAGTTCGCCCTCACGGATCTCGCCGGCAATACACACCGGCTCTCCGACTACCGGGGGAAGGCGGTCCTCCTGAATTTCTGGGCAACCTGGTGTGTCCCCTGCCGGACCGAGATGCCCTCCATGGAGCGGGCCTATCGCGCCCTCAAGGATCGGGGATTCGTCGTCGTGGCGGTGAGCCTGGACACGGGACCCCGAAGCACGGTGGAAGCCTTCGTCAGGGAGTTGGGTCTCACGTTCCCGGTCCTGCTGGATCCCCGCGGCGGGACCGTTCAGACCTATCGCCTGCCGGGCGTGCCGGCCAGCTTCCTGATTGACCGGAGGGGCCGGCTGGTGGCGCGGGAGCTGGGGCCCCGCGACTGGAACACCGGTGAGGCCCGGGCACAATTGGAGGCTCTCCTCCGGTGATTCGGACCGGAGAGCCGCGAGCCGCGAACCGAGAGGGAGAAGGGGAGGCGGTCACCGGCCTCCATTCCGCATTCATGGGGATAACACACACGAGGATCCTGGGAGCTTTCTGTCTCTTCCTGGCGGCGGCCATCTGGGGTGGGATGTACGTGGTCAGCAAGTACGTCCTCGACTACATCCCCCCCATGACGCTCTTGGCCCTGCGGCTGATCATCGGCGGCGCGACCCTCCTGCTGGTCATGGTCGCCGGCCGCGCGCCGTGGGTCCGGCGGGGCGACCTGCCCCGGATGGCCCTCCTGGGGCTCGTCGGGTTCGGCATCTCGCTGGCGGCGCAGTTCATCGGCACGCGACTCTCCTCGGCGGGGCACGGGGCCGTCATCACCTCGGTCACGCCGGCATTCATCCTGGTCTTCGCGGCCGTCCTGCTGAAGGAGCGGATCACCTGGATCAAGGGGGCGGCGGTCGGGATCGCTACCGCGGGTGTCCTCTTGGTGGTGGAGCAGTCGGCTGGGTTCTCCCTCGTGGCGCGGGCCTTCTGGGGGGATGTCCTGCTGCTGCTTGCCGGGATCACATGGGCGCTCTACACCGTGCTGGGCCGCCTGGCGGCGAACCGCTACCCGCCGGTGACCGTCTCGACCTATGCGACGCTCTTCGGGATCCTCTTCGTTGCGCCGGCCATCCCGGTGGAGCTGGGCGGGATCGCCTGGCAGGCGCTTCCGCCGGCCGTGTGGTGGGGGACGCTGTACCTGGGCGTGGTATCCACGGCGCTGGCGTTCTACCTGTGGAACAAGGGATTCACCCTGATGGATGCGTCCACCGGCTCCCTGTTCTTCTTCGCCCAGCCGGTGGTGGGGGCGGTGCTGGGCTGGCTGCTCCTGGGGGAGAGCCTGACCGGCCGCTTCCTCCTCGGGACCGCGGTGGTCATCGCGGGAGGCGTCCTGGCCACGCGACAGGGCGCATAAATGACCAATGACGCAATGACCAATGACCAATGACCAATGACCAATGACCAATTGACCAATTGACCAGAGGGCCGCGGGTACGACCCTATCCGCCCCAGAGGATTTGGCGTTCTTGGCGCCTTGGCGGTTGGTGATTTCCGTGAAGTGGTTCCCGCTTGACTTGCCGCGGAATCCGCGACTATTGTGGGCGGTGTGAAAATCGTGGCCGTCATCCCGGCGCTGAACGAGGAGGGATCCATCGGCCGAGTCGTGGCGGCCGTCCCCCGTGACCTGGTGGCCGAGGTCATCGTCGTCGACAACGGGAGCACCGATCGCACGGCGGAGGTGGCCTCGGCGGCAGGGGCGCGGGTCGTGACGGAGTTGGAGCGGGGATACGGCGCGGCCTGCAAGGCAGGATTGGACGCGGCCGCAGATGCCGACATCCTGGTCTACCTGGACGGGGATGCCAGCGACCAGCCCGAGGAACTGGTGAACGTCCTGGGGCCCGTGGCGCGAGGAGAGGCGGAACTGGCCATCGGCTCCCGACTGCTGGGACAGCGGGAGGCGGGGGCCATGCCGCCGCACGCGGTGTTCGGGAACTGGCTGACGGCACGCCTGGTCCGGCTCCTGTATGGCGTGCGCATCACCGACCTCGGCTCGTTCCGGGCGATTCGCCGCGCGGACCTGGTGGCGCTGGACATGCGGGAGCGGACGTACGGCTGGCCCGTCGAGATGATCGTCAAGGCGGCACGACGGGGCTACCGGGTCCGCGAGGTGCCGGTGACGCACAGGAAGCGCATCGGAAAATCCAAAGTGGCCGGCACCATCATGGGCAGCCTCAAGGCGGCGTACTTCATCCTGGTCACCACGTTCAGATATGCGTTCCGCGGCTGAAGCCACAGGGCGTTCGGTGGTTCGGGAGTTCGGGTGTTCGGTAGTACAGGAACCACCGAACGACCGAACTGTCGAACGACCGAACGCTTTTTCTCTGGAGTGACATGTTCACCTCCCCTGGTGCCATCGCCCTGCAGTTCGGACCCCTGGCCATCCGCTGGTACGGCATCCTGATCGCCACCGGGGTCCTGCTGGGAACAACCCTGGCGCACCGGGAGGCCATCCGGCGAGGCCAGGATCCTGACAAGCTGCTGAATACCATCGTGCTCGCCGTGCTCGTGGCGCTGCTGGGCGCCCGCCTCTACTACGTGCTGTTCAACTGGGACTACTACGCGGCCAATCCCGCCAAGATCGTGGCGGTGTGGGAGGGGGGCCTCGCCATCCATGGCGGGCTGATCGCCGGCGCGCTGGCGACGATCCTGTATTGCCGGTACGCCGGGCTGTCCCTGCCGGTGACAATGGATATCATGGTGCCCGGCGTGGCCATCGGCCAGGCCATCGGCCGCTGGGGGAATTTTTTCAATCAGGAGGCCTTCGGCGTTCCCACCACCCTGCCGTGGAAGCTATACATTGATCCCGCCCATCGCCCGCCGCATCTGGCGGGCTTCGAGTACTTCCATCCGACGTTTCTGTACGAATCCCTCTGGAACCTGCTGGTCTTCGCCATCCTGTGGTTTGGCCTCCGCAAGCGGCTGCAGTCCCGGCCGGGCGCTCTGACCCTGTGTTACCTGGGGCTGTATTCCATCGGCCGCTTCTTCGTGGAAGGGCTCCGCATCGACAGCCTGATGATGGGGAGTTTCCGCGCCGCCCAGGTGGTGAGCCTCCTCCTGGTGGCGGCGTCGGGCTTCGGCCTCTTGCTGATGGCCCGGCGGAAGTGATCCGCGTGGCACGCGCACTGGGTAACACCCTTCCGGATGTCCTCCTCGAGCGGCTGAGCGGACGGGACCTGCCGGCGCGGATGGGCCAGGCCATCCTGATCGCCACCACGGACCCACAGGGCTGGCCGCACCCTGCCCTGCTGTCATATGGCGAGGTAGTAGCGGTGGACGCCCGCCGGCTGCGCCTGGCAACGTACCGGAGCAGCGGGACGTCCGGGAACATGCGCCGGGACGGCAAGCTGACCGTCTGTCTCATTGACGAGGGGATGGCCTACTACGTGAAGACGAGCGTGCGGGAGAAGCAGAATCCCATGGCCGGGTTCCCGGAGCTGGCCCGCTTCGAGGCGACGGTCGAGATGGTCCTGGCGGATCAGGCGCGGGAGGATCTCGAACCCGGGGCGCGCCTCACCGGGGGGATCACGTTTGACCCCGGGTGCCCGCTTCAGGAGGCGCTCCAGGGCTGGCAGGCCGTGGTCGAAGGCCTGAGGAGGGAGGCATGAGACTGGTCGTCGGCATCTCGGGCTCCAGCGGCGCCATCTACGGCATCCGATTGCTGGAAGTGCTCCGCGGGGTTCCCGATGTGGAAACCCACCTGATCATCAGCGCGGCCGCCAAGCGGACCATCCTGGAGGAGACGGACTACAGCCTCAAGGATGTGGAAGCCCTGGCGACCCAGGACTACGACAACCGGGACATCGGCGCGGCCGTGGCCAGCGGGTCGTTCCAGACCGCGGGGATGATCATCGCCCCTTGCAGCATCAAGACGGTCTCCGCCCTGGCGAACTGTTACGCGGAGACGCTGATCTGCCGGGCGGGCGACGTCACGCTGAAAGAGGGACGGCCCCTGGTGGTGGTGGCCCGGGAGACGCCGCTCCACCTCGGGCACCTCCGGCAACTGCTGGCCCTGGCGGAGCTGGGGGCGGTGATCCTCCCTCCCATGCCTGCGTTCTACAACCGGCCCAAGACGCTGGACGACATCATCAATCACACCGTGGGCCGCATCCTGGACCGGTTCGGGATCCCGCACGGGCTGACCAGGGAGTGGACCGGGACGCACCCCCCGCGCCACCAGCCGTCATGAAGCCCGGCGCGTCCTCTCGGCGGACGATCCGAGAGGCGGGAGCGACTCCCCAGGCGCCCATCCAATTCGAGTTCGACGCCGGCGCGGGGCGCCATCGCGTTTGGGGTACGGCCTTCGTGTCGCAGGAGGGCCTGGCCGTCAACCTCGTCGGCGGCGACGTTCCCCACATCGGGGCGGTGGCCATCAGCATCCCGCGGCCGAGCCGCGCGGACGCGCGGCGGCGGAGCGCCACCACCTCCGTCTTCGCCCTGCCGGGCCACAAGGAGGATGAACTGGCCCGGCCCTTCGCGGCCAGCCTGGCGCAGGCGCTGGGGCGCACGACGGTGGTCGTCGCCGGGGTCCACATCCGTCGGGCCGGACCGGCGGATATCGCCAAGGTCTTCGAGAATGCCGGGCGGGCTGTGGAAGCCATCATCGCCAGGCTGAAGGCCCCTCCCCGCGACCGCGACTGGAGGGTCGCCGTCGACGGATTCGCGGTGAGCGTGGTGCGGACTCCGAGCAGGCGCGGGCGAAAGCGGTCCTGACGGTGTCCGAAAGTACGGCCGGTTCCTCTGATTCCACGGTCCAACCTGGAGAGAAGGAGAATGGCATGAGGTGCAAGGGCATGCTCCGCGTGGTCGCGATTGCCGTGCTGACGGGGGGCGTGGGCATGGCCGCCACGGAACCCGGGTGGGCGCAGCAAGCCCCCCAGCCGGCGCCGGCGAGCGGCGCTCCCCAGGTGTCCGCCAACCACTCGCCAGGCCTCACAGCCATGGCCGCTGTGGCGGGGGCCATCGGGAGCTTCTTGTACATCCCGTTCAAGGCGGGGGCGATCTGCCCGGGGATGGCGCTGGCCTCCGGGGTCAGCCTGGCGGCGACGGGGGGGTAACAGGGCCACAGCCGACTCCCTGCTACGGGCGGGGTGCGAAGGGACCTACTTCATCACCCCCGGGATGGTCCGCGGGCAGGAGGAATTCCAGGGATCGGGCGCGCGGTGACGAGCCGGGCCCGGGAGGAACAGGGGATGCGAACTCATGCGATCCGGTGGTTGGTCGGAGTCCTCCTGGTCGTCCTCATGGGATTGACGGCGGGCTGTGCCACGATGCGGGGAATGGGGGAGGATGTCCAGTCGCTAGGCCGGGGCATCAAGAAGGTCTTCAGCGAATAGGACCCGGAAGCGCTGAGGCCGTCAACCCCATCAGCCGTCAGCTTGCAGATGACCGACGGCTGGCCAGTGAACGCATCCTCACAGCGTGCTGACGGAGTATCGAACCTCCTGCACCTTGCCTTCCCGGAATCGAATCGTCAGGATCTTTTCCATTCCCGATCGGAGAAGCGACGGCGGGACGTGATAGCGGTAGGCCCACTCCTCGTCGTCCCGGGTGAAGACCTTGGTCTGGGGATGCCCCAGGAGGTTCACCACGTCCTCTGGCGTGTGGATGCCGGAGCGGATCTGGCCGATGCGCTGCTCGTTGAAGTCCTGACCCTGGGTTGTCAATTTCCCTTGACACCCGCCGCAGCCCCTGGTAGCTATTCGAACGTTCGTTCGAATCCTTTCCTCCCGGTGACGGCATGCGAACCAACCCCTCCAACGGACAGGCGGGCGAGAGCCGCCAGACGTACGAACAGAAGCTGGAGTTCGTCCTCCAGCGCGCCGCCGAGGTGTTCGCCGAGCGGGGCTTCCACCGCGCCTCCATCCGGGAGCTGGCCCGGGCCACCGGGATGAGCCTGGCCGGGCACTACTACTACTTCCGGAGCAAGAACGAAGCCCTCTTCCGCATCTGCGATCACGTCCTCCGGCAGATCCTGGACACCTTCGAGGAGCGGGCCAAAGCGATTGACGACCCCCTGGAGCGCCTGCGCCTCCTGGTCTTCACCCACCTGGAGATCTCCCTCAGCCACATGCGGGAGATGAAGGTCCTCTCCCACGAGGCTGAATCGCTTCGGGGCGAGTATCTGGCGAAGATCCGCCAGACCAAGAAGCGGTACTACGACAGCCTGGCGTCCATCCTGCGGGAAGTCCGGGGGGACCGGCGGGGAAACGGGCGGGACCTGCGCCTCGCCGCCATGACACTGTTCGGCAGCATGAACTGGATCTACACCTGGTACCGGCCCGAGGTGGATGGGGAGGCCAAGCGACTGACCGATTTCATGCTGGGAATCTTCCTGCGGGGTTTCCTGGGCGGCGAGGGCGCTACGGCGCGCCGCGCGGGCCGGATCCTGCGGCACCCGTCGAGGTAAAGCGGCAGACAGCGCGAAAGGAGTGGCCCATGTCCCTGGTCGAATATCGAACGGAGAAGGGTCTTGCCATCCTGGAGTTGAACGACCCACCGGCGAACACCTATACCCACCAGATGTTTCGGGAATTCGACGATGCGATCCTTCAGGCCCGCTTCGACGACGAGGTGCACGTCCTGGTGGTGCGGGGGAAGGGGGAGAAGTTCTTCTCGGCCGGCGCCAACATCAAGATGCTGTCGGAGGTGACGCCGCAGTTCAAATACTACTTCTGCCTACACGCCAACGAGACCCTGAACCGCCTGGAACAGACACCCAAGCTCATCATCGCCGCGCTCAACGGCCACACGGTAGGCGGTGGGCTGGAGATCGCCATGGCCTGCGACATTCGCTTGGCCAAGAAGGACGGCGGCAAGATCGGCCTGCCCGAGATCGGCCTGGGTGTCCTGCCGGGCACCGGCGGGACGCAGCGGCTGCCCCGCCTGATCGGCAAGGCCCGGGCCCTGGAGTTGATGGTCCTGGGGCGGAACATGCCCTTCGAGGAGGCCAAGGAGCTGGGCCTCGTCAATGAGATCTTCCCCGCCGAGAGTTTCTGGGAGGACGTGCTGGCCTACGCGCGGCAGTTCGTGCCGCCCGCCAAGGCCAGCAAGGCGGTGGGACGCATCAAGCGCTCCGTCCAGTCCGGAATCGAGATGAGCTTCCAGGATGCCCTGGCCCTGGAGCGGGAGCTGCAACAGGAACTGTTCGAGAGCCAAGACGCCAAGGAAGGGTTCCAGGCCTACGTGGAGAAGCGGGTGGCGTCGTTCCGGGGACACTAATAACCCATTGTAGATTGCAGATTGAGGATTGCAGATTTTCCGGAGGCTCGGTTCAATCCGAAATCCACAATCCACAATCGAAAATCGATTGAGGGGGGGGTATGGCCAGGATTTCCACCTTTGACGATTGGGTAGACCTGTTCCGCGAATGGCAGCGCGAGATCGGTCTCCGCGAGCATCCCAAGCTCCGCGACTACACGCCCGAACCGAAGTACGGGGAACTGGAGCACCCCGAGATCCGCTTCGGCGCCTTCCAGGGCCAGCTGCGGTGGCGGACCCTCCAGCACGTCCCGGATCAGCGGATCAGGGACTCGCTGGAGCAGCTCATCGTGGTCCAGGGCGACACCGAGTTTGCCTCGGTGGAACAGCAGCGCCGCCTCCTGGAGACGGCGCCCACCGATTACGACCTGGATTGCCTGGCCCGGGTGATGTGCGAGGAGATGCGCCACGGCGTCCAGATGTCCCACATCCTGGTGAATCATTTCGGCACCTCGGGACGCATCGAGGCGCAGAAGCTCCTGGAGCGACACGCCTATTGTAATCAGCGCCTGCTGGGCTCTTTCAACCTGGACGTCAAGAACTGGCTGGACTTCTTCGTCTACACGCAGTTCATCGACCGGGACGGGAAGTTCCAGTTGAAGATGCTCAGCTTCTCCGCCTTTGCCCCCCTGGCGCAGAGCATGGGGCCCATGCTGAAGGAGGAGTCGTTTCACCTGGGGACGGGCAACAATGGGCTGATCCGGATCCTGAAGGTGGGGAAGATCCCGACGCCCATCATCCAGCGCTATTTCAACAAGTGGATCCCCACGGCTTTCGACCTGTTCGGGAAGGACGGCTCGGCGACCTCGCAGTGGGCCTACGAGTGGGGGCTCAAGGGGCGCTACGATGAGGATCAGAACACGACCCAGCCCGACAAGGAGCGGTTGAACGCCTATAATCGCGAACTCTACCGGCAGGAATGCGTGGCCCTGGTGGAGAAGCTGAACCGGATGATCTCGGACGATCAGCTCAAGCTCAGCGTTTCGGACCTCACGTTCAACCGGGCCATCGGTACCTACGCCGGGCAGTGCTACAGCGTGACCGGCGAGCGGGTGGACCCGAGCCAATACGAGAGCTACCTGGCGGCGCAATTGCCCACGGCGGCGGACGAGGAGTTGCTGGACCAGATCTTCCAGGAGCCCGGCTGGATCGCACCCCGGGCCGCATGAAAGCCTGGAACCGCAAATAAACGCAAATAAACGCAAATTTTTCCAGGGACCCCCTTTGCGTGCATTTGCGTCCATTGGCGGTTGCGCCCTGCCTGAGGTCCGCCGTCGAAAGGGAGGCGACAGATGACGGTGCCACGCGTGGATCTCCCAGAGCAGTTCAACGTCGCCACCCACTTCGTGGACCGCAACCTGGCGGAGGGGCGGGGCGGCAAGACCGCGCTGCTTTACGAGGGGAAGACCACCACCTACCAGGAGATTGCCGACGCGGTGAACCGCTTCGGCAGCGCCCTCCGCTCCCTGAAGGTGGAGATGGAGGACCGGGTCGCCCTCCTCTTGCTGGACAGCCCGGAGTTCGTGGCCGCCTTCTTTGGCGCCATCAAGGTCGGGGCGGTCCCCATCCCCATGAACACCATGCTCCGGCCGGTCGACTACGAGTACATGCTCCAGGACAGCCGGGCCAGGGTGCTGGTGGTCCACGAGGCGTTGTGGGAACCGCTCCGCGCCCTCCGGGACCGCTTCCCGCACGTCCGCCACATCGTGGTGGTGGGGAAGGCGGCGGGCCCCCTCGTGTCCTATGCGGAGCTGGTCCAGGCCCAGCCCCCGACCTGCGAGGCGGCCGACACGTCCCGGGATGATGTCGCCTTCTGGCTGTACTCGTCGGGGAGCACCGGCTTTCCCAAGGGGGCGGTGCACCTGCACCACGACATGGTCTACTGCGCCGAACTGTACGCCCGCCCGATCCTGGGCATCCGGGCGCAGGACATCACCTTTTCTGCCGCCAAGCTCTTCTTCGCCTACGGGCTCGGAAACAACCTGTACTTCCCGTTCAACGTCGGCGCTCCCGCGGTCCTGTATCCGGGGAGGCCGCTGCCCGACAAGATGTTCGAGGTCCTGGCGACGTATCGGCCCACCATCTTCTACGGGGTCCCTACGCTGTACGCGGCCATGCTCCAGCTGGCGGATTCGGAGGCGAAATCGGCCAAGGACCAGGTGCCGGGCCGCCTGGATCAGGCCCTGAAATCGGTGCGGGTCTGCGTCTCGGCCGGAGAATCGCTGCCGGCCCCCATCTTCCACCGCTGGAAGGACAGATTCGGCCTGGAGATCCTGGACGGCATCGGCTCCACGGAGCTGCTCCACATCTTCATCTCGAACCGGATCGGGGAGGTGCGCCCCGGGAGCTCGGGGAAGATCGTGCCGGGCTACAAGGCCCGCATCGTGGACGAGGAGGGGCGGACCCTGCCCCAGGGCGAGGTCGGCAACCTGTTGATCAAGGGGGACTCGGCCGCCGCTTTCTATTGGAACAAGCACCAGAAGACCAAGGAGACGATGCTGGGCGAGTGGGTTAAGACCGGCGACAAGTATTACCAGGACCCGGAAGAGTACTTCTGGTACTGCGGCCGGTCGGACGACATGCTGAAGGTGGGGGGCATCTGGGTTTCACCGGTGGAAGTGGAAAACGCCCTCATCGGCCATCCGGCCGTGCTGGAGTGCGCCGTGGTGGGGGTCCGGGACACCGATGAGCTGGTGAAGCCCAAGGCCTTCGTCGTCCTGAAGCAAGGGCATCAGCCGTCGAACGAGCTGGCGGAAGAGCTGAAGGCCTATGTGAAGGAGGCCATCGCCCCCTACAAGTATCCCCGCTGGATCGAGTTCATCCCCGAGCTGCCCAAGACCGCCACGGGGAAGATTCAACGGTTTCGGCTGCGCGGCTGAAGACGTGAAACGTGAAGCGTGAAACGTGAAACGTAAGGGGGAGCAGGGGGCAGAAGGCGGAGAGCGGAAGGCAGAAGGCAGGCCAGCTCTTCTCTTGATTGGGGCAATTCGAAATCCGACATTCGGGTACCCGCTGGGTGTCCGAAATCCGAAATTGAGAGGTTCCGCATTCCGCATTGAGCATGGGCCATGAGCCATCCGATCCGAGAGGTCCACAAGGCGCTGATCCGGCTTCGGGTCAACGGGGAGACCTACGAGGTCTACGTCCCGGTCCACAAGACCCTCCTGGAGGTGCTGCGCGAGGATCTCAATCTGACCGGGACGAAACACGGGTGCGAGTTGGGCGAGTGCGGGACCTGCACCGTCCTGGTGGATGGTGAGCCGATCCTCTCCTGCTTGGCGTTGCCCATCGAGCTTCAGGATCGGGACATCGTCACGGTGGAGGGACTGGCCGAGCGCGGGGTGCCGCATCCGCTGCAGGTCGCCTTCGCCGAACTGGGGGCAGCCCAGTGCGGCTACTGCACGCCGGGCATCCTGGTGGCGGCCAAGTCGCTCCTGGAGGAGAACCCCCGGCCGACGCTGGACGAGATCAAGGAGGCGCTGGCCGGGAATCTGTGCCGCTGCACCGGGTACGTCAAGATCCTCGAGGCGGTCGAGCTGGCCGCGCAGCGCATGGCTGGAAACTGGAAAAGGGAAACTGGAAACTAGGGAACGGAATCGGGGGACTAGCTGGAAACGCTGATCCTCCAGCTTCCAATTTCCAATTTCCAGCTTCCAGTTTCCAGCTTCCAATTTCCGATTTCCACAGGAAGAAGATGACGGATCACGAGGGCGAGTACAGCATCATCGGGCGGCCCTTGATCAAGGTGGACGCCATGGCCAAGGTCACGGGCGAGACGAAATTCGCCGACGACCTGGCCCTGCCCCGGATGCTCCACGCCAAGATCCTGCGGAGCCCGCACCCGCATGCCCGGATCCACTCGATCGACACGGGACCGGCCGAGGCCCTCCCCGGCGTGCACGCGGTGCTGACGGGCCGCGCCCTGCCCATCAAGTTCGGGATCCTGCCGGTCAGCCAGGACGAAGAGGCCCTGGCCACCGAGAGGGTCCGCTACGTGGGCGATCCGGTGGCGGCCGTGGCCGCCGTGGACGAGGAGACCGCCGAGGCTGCCTGCCGGCTGATCCGGGTGGAGTACGAGGTCCTGCCGGCCCTCATGAGCGTGGGCGAGGCCCTGGCCCGCGAAGACGTCCGCATCCACGACTACGGCCCCCGGGGGAACATCCACAAGGAGGTGGCCCTGGAGTTCGGGGACGTGGAGGAGGGATTCTCCCAGGCGGACTATGTCCGGGAGGACGTCTTCTTCTACGAGGGCAGCACGCATCTGCCGATGGAGCAGCACGCGGCGCTGGCCTCCCATGGCCCCGACGGGAAGCTCTGCCTCTGGTCCTCCACCCAGACCCCCCACTACGTGCACCGCGCCCTGGCCAAGGTGCTGGAATTGCCGGCCAGCCACATCCGGGTCATCGCCTTGCCCAACGGCGGCGGCTTCGGCGGGAAGAGCGATCCCTTCTCCCACGAGATCGTGGTCTGCAAGCTGTCCATGCTGACCGGCAGGCCGGTGAAGATCTGCCTCACGAGGGAGGAGGTGTTCTACGCCCACCGGGGGCGGCACCCGGTCACGATGTGGTTCAAGACCGGTGTCACGCGGGACGGGGCCATCACGGCCATGCACTTCCGGTCGTACCTGGATGGCGGCGCCTACGGAAGCTACGGGGTGGCCAGCCTGTACTACACCGGCGCGTTCCAGACGGTCACGTACGAGATGCCCCGGTACAAGTTCGAGGGGGTGCGGGTCTTCACCAACAAGCCGCCCTGCGGGCCCAAGCGCGGCCACGGCACCCCGCAGCCACGCTGCGCCCTGGAGGTGCACCTGGACAAAATCGCGGAGGCGCTGGGTCTGGATCCCTACGAGATTCGGCGGCGGCACCTGGTCCAGCCCAACTCCGTCACGATAAACCAGCTCCGGATCGGGACGGTCGGCCTGGGCGAGTGCCTGGACCGGGTCGTGGAACGCTCCGGCTGGAAGGAAAAGCACCGCAAGCTGCCCTTCGGCCACGGGATCGGCCTGGCGGGCAGCGCCTACATCAGCGGGGCGGGCCTGCCCATCTACTGGAACGCCATGCCCCACTCCGGGGTGCAGATCAAGATCGACCGGGGCGGTGGCGTGGCCGTCTTCTGCGGCAGCACGGACATCGGCCAGGGCTCCGACTCGGTGCTGGCCTACGTCGCCGCCGAGGAGTTGGGGATCGAGCCGGAGGACATCCGCGTGGTGACGGCCGACACCGATCTCACTCCCGTGGACCTGGGGAGCTACAGCAGCCGGGTCACCCTCATGACCGGCAACGCCACCATCCAGGCGGCGCGAAAGCTCAAGGCGCAGCTCTTCGAGGCGACGGCCGAGAAACTGAGGGTGCCCTTCGACAGGCTCAGGGCGGCGCACCGCCGTATCTTCGACCGGGACAATCGGGAGGCCGGCATCGGATTCGTGGAGGCCGCGGTGCTGGCCGAGGCGAAATTCGGGACCCTGGGAGCCGTGGGCAGCTACACGCCCCCCAAGGGTCTCGGGAAATACAAGGGCGCCGGCGTCGGCCCCACGCCGACCTACAGCTACTCGGCCGCGGTGGTCGAGCTGCACGTGGACCCCGAGACCGGATTCATCACGGTGGACAAGGTCTGGCTGGCCCACGACATCGGGAAGGCCATCAACCCGCTGCTGGTGATCGGCCAGATCGAGGGGAGCGTCTACATGGCGCTCGGGGAGGCCCTGATGGAGGAGCAGGCCTTCCGCAAGGGCGTCCACAAGATCCCCTCCATGCTGGAGTACAAGAGCCCCACGTTTCTCGAGACACCCCAGATGGAATCCATCCTGGTCGAGACCCTGGATCCGGCCGGGCCCTACGGAGCCAAGGAGGTCGGTCAGGGAGTCCTCCTCCCGGTCGTCCCGGCCGTGCTCAACGCGATCTACGACGCGGTGGGCGTCCGGATCGACGAGGTCCCGGCATCGCCGGAAAAGATCGTAAAAGCCTTGGAGGATCAGCGGCGGGGTCGCGACTCGGGGAATGGCCGGCTCCCGTCGGTTACGTTCCCCGAACCCACGGTCGTCCAACCGACCGGCGCGTAGAGGCGCAAGCCCCTGAGCCATGCAACCGCGAATGAACGCAAATAAACGCAAATCAAGGCCGAGGGAACCCCTTTGCGTATATTGGCGTTCATTGGCGGTTCCATGTCTAGAGTCAGGTGTCTGAGCCATGATGCGACTGCCCGCCTTCCGGTATCTGGCCCCAAGGTCCCTGGCGGAGGCCACGCGGATGATCGCCGACGCCGGCCCGGACGGCATGCTGGTGAGCGGCGGGACCGACCTCTATCCCAACATGAAGCGGCTGCAGTTCGATCCGCGGATCTTGGTCGGCCTGCGGCACCTGCCGGAACTCCTGGGCGTGAGCGGCGATCCCCACCGGGGCATGCGCATCGGGGCGGCGACCCCGCTCCACCAGATCAGCCTGCACCCGGCCATCCGCGCACATTACCCGGCCCTGGCCACGGCGGCGCGCAGCGTGGCCACCCCGCAGATCCAGCGCATGGGGACCATCGGCGGAAATCTGTGCGTGGACACTCGCTGCAACTACTACAACCAGTCCTACGAATGGCGGCGCGCCATCGGTTTCTGCATGAAGCGGGATGGAGACGTCTGCCTGGTGGCCCCCGGGAGCCCGCGGTGCGTGGCCGTCTCTTCCTCTGACACCGCGCCGGTGATGATGGCGCTCGGGGCGACAGTGGTGCTCACCGGCCCGGATGGCGAGCGAACGGTGCCAGCCGCCGCCCTGTATCGCGACGACGGCATGGCGTACCTGACCAGGCGGCCGGAAGAGATTCTCACCGCGATCCTCTTGCCGCTGGTAGACGGCCTGCGCAGCACGTACTGGAAGCTCCGCCGGCGCGGCTCCTTCGACTTTCCGATTCTGGGGGTGGCCGCCTCGCTTCGCCTGGGAGGGGACGGAACCTGTGCGGATGCCCGGATCGTCCTGGGGGCGGTGTCTTCCCACCCCATGCGGGCCGCTGCGGCGGAAGGAGTCCTGCTCGGCCGGAGGCTCACCTCCGAACTGATCGAGGAAGCGGCCGCAGCGGCATACGCGCCCGCGAAGCCGCTGGACAACACCGATCTGACCCTGGCCTACCGGAAACGGATGGTGCGGGTGTTCGTCTCCCGGGCCCTCTGCGAACTTGCCAATCTTTCCTGAATGCGGAATGCGGAATATTCGAGTCATGAGACGTGAGGGGTGAGGCGGGACCCCGCCGGTGGCGGGGCTTACGCCTCCCGCCTTACGCCTTACGTTTTCAGCGCTGGAGCCTTTTAGCCTTCTGAGCCATGGATCTGGCAAATCCGAAATCCGCAATCCGAAATCCGAAATTGGATTGAACGATGCACCTTGATATCCCCGAAAGGTTCAACGCGGCTGTCTACTTCGTGGACCGCAACCTCCAGGCGGGGCGAGGAAACAAGATCGCCGTCTGGCACGAGGCCCGGTCCTACACCTACCAGGACATCGCCGAGCGGGTGAATCGCTGGGGAAACGTGCTCCGGACGCTCGGCCTGGAACCGGAGCGGCGCGTCGCGATCCTGTGCCTGGACTCGCCCGAGTTCATCGCCGGGTTCTTCGGCGCCATCCGGGTGGGTGTGGTTCCCGTCCCCCTGAATACCCTCCTGCGGCCCGCGGATTACGAGTTCCTTCTGACTGACAGCCGGGCCAGGGCTCTCCTGGTCCACCGGGAGCTGTGGGAACCTCTGGCTGCGCTCCGGCACCGGTGCCGGCACCTGCGCCACGTCATCGTGGTGGGCGAGGCCACCGGGGATTGCCTGGAGTACGAGGACCTCATGCGCCAGGCGGGCAGCGAGTGCGAGGCGGCCGAGACCTCCCGGGACGACGTGGCGTTCTGGCTCTACTCGTCGGGGAGCACCGGGTTTCCAAAAGGCACGGTTCACCTCCAGCACGACCTGGTCTGGTGTGCGGCGTCCATGGGCCAGGCCGTGCTGGGGCTCACCGAGCAGGACACCACCTTTTCCGCGGCCAAGCTCTTCTTTGCATACGGGCTCGGAAACAACCTGTACTTCCCCTTCAGCGTGGGAGCATCGGCGGTGCTCTATCCTGGTCGGCCGTTACCGGAGGCGATCTTCGAGGTCATTCGCCGGCACCGGCCGACGGTGTTCTACGCGGTGCCCACGCTGTACGGGACTATGCTCCACCTGGCAGAACGCCGGGCGGCTGTCGAGGGGCCCGGACCCGTCCGGGAGCTGATGCGGTCCGTACGCTGCTGCGTCTCGGCGGGGGAGCCCCTGCCCGCCGCCATCTTCCATCGCTGGCAGACACTCTTCGGGCTGGAGATCCTGGACGGCATCGGCTCCACCGAGATGCTCCAGACATTCATCTCCAATCGTCCGAGTCGCGTTCGGCCGGGCTCCTCCGGCGTGGTGGTGCCAGGCTATGCCGCGCGGATCGTGGATGAGGAGGGCCGGGACGTGCCCCGCGGGACGGTGGGCGATCTCCTGATCAAGGGCGATTCGGCGGCGGCGTTCTACTGGAACAGGCACCAGCAGTCGAAGGAGACGTTCCTGGGGGAGTGGGTCAGGACAGGGGACCGGTACAGCCAGGACGCCGACGGGTATTACTGGTATGCCGGCCGCTCCGATGACATGCTCAAGGTGGGGGGCATCTGGGTCTCCCCCATCGAGGTGGAGAGCGCGCTGCTCAGTCATCCCGCCGTGCTGGAATGCGCCGTGGTGGGGGCCCGGGACCGCGATGAGATGGTCAAGCCGAAGGCCTTCGTCGTCCTGAAAGACGGGAGCCAGCCGACGGCGGAGTGCGCCGAGCAGCTCCGGGCCTTCGTCAAGGAGGCCATCGCGCCCTTCAAGTATCCTCGCTGGATCGAGTTCGTGTCCGAGCTGCCCAAGACGGCCACGGGAAAGATTCAACGGTTCAAGTTGCGGGGCTCATTGCGGGAAACGTGAACCGTGAAACGTAAAACGTGAAACGTGAGGAGGGGCAGGGGAGAAGCGGAGCAGGGGAGCAGGGGGGCAGAGGGGCAAGGGGCCGGAAGGCAGAAGGCGCACTGCGCATTCCGCATTGAGTATGAGCCATCAGCCATCAGCCACGAGCAGCGAGAGAGTTGCGGTCAGTAAGCTAATGTCCATGAGAGAGGCGATCCAGCGCTTTGTGCCCGACGGTGCGACCGTCCTGATGGGTGCGGCCCTGGAGTCGCTGATTCCCTTCGCCGCGGGGCACGAGATCATGCGCCAGGGGCGCGGCGACCTGACCCTGGTGGGCCCCATCTCGGACATCCTCTTCGACCAACTCATCGGCGCCGGGTGTGTCCGGGAGGTCATCGCCGCCTGGGTGGGCAACGTAAGCGCCGGCCTCGGCCACAACTACCGGCGTGCCGCGGAAGAGGGAATCCCCCGCCGGATCGAGATCCAGGATCACAGCAACCTGAGCCTGGCCCTCGCGCTGCAGGCAGGAGCGCTGGGCGTTCCCTTCATCCCGACGAAGACCCTGCTGGGCACCGATCTCCTGAAGACGAACCCCACCCTCCGCGAGTGGACGGTGCCCTGGACCGGGGACCGCCTCGTCCTGGTGCCCGCCCTGCAGCCTGACGTGGCCATCCTGCACGTCCAGCGCGCCGACAGCGGGGGGGCCGCCCACTGCTGGGGAAACCTTGGCGTCAGCGTGGAGGCGTCTCTGGCCAGCCATCACCTCATCCTGATAGCAGAAGAGATCGTCAGTGCCGAGGTGATCCGCAGCGATCCGAACCGGGTCCTGGTCCCGCCCTTCAAGGTCCGCGCGGTGGTGCACGAGCCGTACGGGGCCCACCCCTCCCCCGTCCAAGGCTACTACAACCGCGACCATGCCTTCTATCACGAGTATCACCTGGCGACGCGGACCGTCGAGGGCTTCGCGGCCTGGGCCAAGCAATGGATCCTCGACCTGCCGAGCCGCACGGCCTACCTGGAGACCCTCGGGCCCACACGGGTGGCAGGCCTGGGTGTCCGGCAGCATCGCTGGGCGGCGCCCGTGGATTACGGCTACTCTTGACCCCCAAGAGCGCTGGGACGCTCGGACGCTCCCCTCACGGCTTCCGCCTCACGCCCCCTCTCGCATCATCCCGAATACTTCACTGCCACGACTGCTCAGAGGATCGTTCGGCTGTTCCCCTCCGCCCGGAACCACTGAACCATCGAACGCCCGAATACTCGAACGCGTTTCGTTGTGGTTCAATTCGTGTTGACGCCCGGAAACCTGCATGCTAAGAGTCTCGCGATTCGGGCGGAGAGAGCGTTCGGGTGTTCGGGCGTTCGGTGGTTCGGCAGTACGGAACCTGGGGGAACGCCCGAACTCCCGAACACCCGAACGTCCGAACGCTGTTGGCGGAGGATGGCCACGAGCATGCCGGATACGAGTGGGGGAATCCTCGGGCGACTCGGGAACCGATTTCGCGGTTCTCGCGGTGATGGGAAGCCCCGCTACCTGCGTGTTCCGCTGGCGGCGGCGGGCGTGATCGCAATCCTGTTCTTCCTCCGGCTGGGTTTTTTCCAGACGCTGGAGTTGAAACTTCTGGATGAACATTTCCGTCTCAGGGGTCGGCGCGTTGCGGCGATCCCCGTGCGGATCGTCGCGATTGACGACGGGAGCCTGGAGAAAGTCGGACGCTGGCCATGGCCCCGGGCCACCCTGGCGCGGCTCATCTCGACGGTGTCAGGCGCCGGGGCACGCGTGATCGGCCTGGATGTGATCCTGGCCGAGCCGGAACAGAGCACCGAGCAGCGGCTGGCGGATGAATTGCTCCAGCGGTACCAGACCCTGGGGGTCGCGCGCAGCGGCGAACCCGCCATTCGCTTCGAGCGGGAACTGCGGGACCTCCGAGAACGGGTGGATCCGGACCGAACGCTGGCGATCGCCATCCAGCGGGCCCCGGTGGTCATGGCGGCGTTCTTTTCGCTGGAGCCCGGTGGACAGGTGGGGCCGGATCCTTCCACGTCTTTACCCAGGTTTGGATTCATCCGCCTGCGCGGTCGGGGGCAGGGATCCCTGTTGCTGCCCACGGCCACGAAAGTGACGGAGCCGTTGCCCGCCCTGGCAGGCGCCGCCAGGAAGCTGGGCCACGTCAACATCCTGCCCGATGCGGACGGCACCGTCCGGCGCGAGACCCTGGCGGTGGCGTACCGCGAGAAGTTTTACGCCTCGCTGGCCCTCCAAACGGCGCGGGTCGCCCTGGGGGTCCCGGATGACCAACTGGTGCTCGATCTTCAGGGCGGCGTCCAGGTCGGGCCGGTGACCATCCCGACCGATGTGGAAGGGCGAATGCTCCTGAACTTTGCCGGTCCGGAGAAGAGCTTTCCGCACTACCCGGCCGCGGACGTGCTGAGTGGCGCGGTCCCGCCCGCGGCCTTCCAGGACGCCATCGTGTTCATTGGGGCCACCGCCACCGGCATCTTTGACCTCCGGGTGACGCCGTACTCGGCCGTCTTTCCCGGGGTGGAGATTCACGCCAACACGGTGGAGAACATCCTGGCGCGGAATTTTCTGCAACGACCGGCCTGGGTCGAGGTGGCGGTCTTCGTGCTGATCCTCGTGCTTCCGGTCGGCCTGGGAAGGATCCTGATCAGGCTTCGTCCGCTTTCCGGGGGCTTCCTGACGGCCGGGCTCCTGGTGGGGCTCTTCGGAATGGCGCAGGGTCTCTTCGTCCTGGCCGGGGTGTGGTTCCCGGTGTTCTACCCGATGGTGGCCGTCGCGGGGACCTACATCCCCATCACCGTCCACCGGGCCCTGACGGAGGAGCGGCAGCGTCTCTTCATCAAGCGGGCGTTCCAGCAGTACGTGCCCGAGGGGGTGGTAAGCCGGATCCTGGCCGATCCTTCCATGCTCCGGTTCGGGGGGGAGCGCAAGGAGCTGACCGTGCTGTTCTCCGACGTGCGGGCCTTCACCACGTACTCGGAGCGCCACGAGGCCGAGCGCGTGGTGGAGATCCTGCACGAGTACCTGACCCGGATGGTGGATGCGGTCTTCCGGAACGAGGGGACCCTGGACAAGTTCGTGGGCGACGCCGTCATGGCCGTCTTCGGCGCGCCGGTGCCCCAGCCGGATCATGCCGTGCGCGCCTGCCGGACCGCCGTGGCGATGATGGGGGAACTCCGCGAACTCGAGCGGAAGTGGCGCGAGGAGGGCAAGGAGCCCTTCCGCATGGGGATCGGCGTGAACACCGGTGAGGTGATCGTGGGAAACCTGGGCTCGGACCAGCGGTTCGATTACACGGTGATCGGCGATCCGGTGAACCTGGCGGCCCGCCTGGAGGGCCTGAACAAAGAGTTCCCGGAGGCCAGCGGCATCATCATCAGCGAGTTCACGTACGAGCTGGCCAAGGCGGAGATCGAGGCGCGCCCCCTCGGCGAGGTGAAGGTGAAAGGGAAGGTCAAGCCGGTCATTGTGTATGAGTTGGTCGGCCTGAGGCCCTCGTGAGAGGCCGGCAGGTTCATCCCGGCGGAGTTGCAGCGACGTGAGAATCCCCCGGGCGTTCGGTCCGGAGAGGACCGATGAGTACTGATCAGACGGCTCCGCATTGGTACGCTGTTCGGACCCGGTCCCGCCACGAGAAGCGCGTCAGCGACCAGCTCGCCGCCCGGGGGATCGAGCCGTTCCTCCCGCTGATGGAGCGCTGGCGGCAGTGGAAGGATCGCCGCAAGCTCGTCGCGTTTCCCCTGTTTCCCGGCTATTGCTTCGCGCGGTTCCCGCTGGCTGCGCGGGTCAGCGTCATGACCGCCTACGGGGTGGTCCAGATCCTCGGAAACCACGACGGACCGTTGCCCGTGCCGGACTCAGAGATCGAGGCTGTGCGCCATCTCGTCACCAGCACGCTGCCCTTCGATCCGCACCCGTACTTGCAGGAGGGGATGCTGGTGGAGGTGATCCGGGGCCCCCTGGCCGGCCTGCGCGGCGTGTTGAAGCGCAAGGGATCGCGCGCCCGGCTGGTCATCGGGGTCACCCTGATTCACCAGGCCGCCTCCGTCGAGCTGGACGCCTTGGATGTTGTCCCCGTCTCGTGACCCCCGCGGCCCGCTCCCGCCGAGCAGCCGGCATCCGGCCGGATCGTGGAGAGGGAAGTGCCAGGCCCGGCGGCGCTCCGCGCGGGCAGGAGAGGCGTCGGCCACGACTCCCACCTCCCGCCCAGGCATTGCGGGCCGAGCGAATCGCTGGCCGGATCGTCTCGCGCCGGGACTATCATGAATTCGCACTCGTCCCTGCACAGCCGGGCCGAACGCCTGATCGCCACGGGCCGGGTGGTGCTGGCGGCGTTCTCCCTCCTGGCGGTCTGGCTGGGGGCTTCCGGACCGGCCAGCCTGACGCCGTGGGCCTACGGCTTGCTGTCCGGGTACGGGGTCTATGCCCTGCTCGTGGCCCTGCTGGTATGGAGCTGGCGCGCGCACCTGGGCCGCCTGCCCCTCATCACCCATGTCCTGGATCTGGCGGCCTTTTCCTTCTTGATGTATTTCACCGGGGGACCGTCTAGTCCCTTCTTCATTTACTTCGTGTTCTCCCTCGTGTGTGCCACCGTGCGCTGGCAGTGGCGTGGGACGCTGTGGACCACGCTGGGGACGCTGGTGGCGTTCAGCGCGCTGAGCGTATACGCGGTCTGGGTCAGGGGCGATCCCACCTTCGAGCCGGGCCGCTTCCTCATCCGCAGCGTGCTCCTGGCGGTCGTGGCGACCCTCCTGGGGTACCTGGGCGCCTACGAACAGCGGTTGCGCGGCGAGATGTCCAGGCTGGCGGCCTGGCCGCAGGCGGTCCCGCCCGACGGCACCACCCTGGTGCGGGAACTGCTGGAACACGCGGCCGGCCTCCTCGGCGCTCCGCGCGTGCTGATGGGCTGGGAGGAGCCGGAGGAGCCCTGGTTCCATCTAGCGTCGTGGTCCCACGGGGACTTCCAGTGGACCCGGGAGCCGCCGGCCACCTTCGAGCCGCTGGTCGCCGAGCCGCTGGCCGGCGCGGACTTTCTCTGCCCGGATGCCCGGGCCCCGGTCCCGCTGTCCTTCCGGACCTCCTCGGACGGATCGCAGCACTGGCGCGGAGCACCCCTCCACCCCCTCTTTCAGGCGCGATTTGCCATCGGCCCCGTGCTGTCCTTGCGGCTGCAGGGGCAGGCCGTGAAAGGGCGCCTCTTCTGCCTCGACAGGCCGGGGATGACGTCGGACGACCTGGTGTTGGGCGAGATCGTGGCCCGCCAGGTGGCGGCGCGCATGGACCACTTCTCCCTCTTGCAGCGATTGCGGCAGTCCGCGGTCACGGAAGAGCGCATCCGATTGGCCCGCGAACTGCACGATGGCGTCCTCCAATCCTTGACCGGGGCCGCCCTGCAATTGCAGACGATCCGCCGTCTGTTCGAGTGGGATCCACAGGCCGCCCAGGACCGGTTGCTGGAAATCCAGCGGCTGATCGCCGACGAGCAGCGAGACCTCCGCTTCTTCATCCAGGAACTGAAGCCGGCCCCCCTCGGCCCCCCGGAGGCGGATTCCAGCCTGGCCGCCCGCCTGGACGAATTGAGCGAACGGATCGAGCGGCATTGGGGCCTGCGGGTGGAGGTGAAACTGGAGCGCCCGGAGGCGAAGATTCCCGAGTCCCTAGTTCGCGAAATCTATCGGATCGTCCACGAGGCCCTGGTCAATGCGGCACGGCACGCCCACGCCTCGGCCGCGCAGGTCGAGCTGGTCCTGCAGGGCGACCAGGTCCGGATCACCGTGGCGGACAACGGCCGCGGCTTCCGCTTCCACGGGACCTATGATCACGCGACGTTGACCGAGATGAAGCTGGGGCCGGTGGTGCTGAAGGAACGCATTGCGTCCCTCCGGGGGTCCCTGGCCATCAACTCGACCGAGTCGGGGGCGCGCCTGGACATCACCCTCCCGCTCGCGCCGCCTGGAGCCGGAGATGCCCATTAGCCTGGTGCTCGCCGATGACCATCCCATCATCCTGGATGGGCTGGAGATGCTCTTTCGCGCGGAGCAAGACTTTCAGGTGCTGGCCCGCTGCGTGAACGGGGAGGAGACGATCCAGGCGGTGCGCCAGCACCGGCCGGACATCCTGATCCTGGATATCCGGATGCCCGGGAAGGATGGACTGGCGGTGCTCCGGGAGATGAAGAAGGACAGCCTGCCGACCCGCGCCGTGCTCCTGACGGTGGGCCTGGACGAGGACGATCTGTTGGAGGCCATCCGCCTCGGCGTGCGGGGGGTAGTGTTGAAGGAGATGGCGCCGCAGATGCTCGTGCAGTGCGTCCGCAAGGTGCATGCCGGTGAGCAGTGGTTGGAAAAGCGCTCCGTCGGCCGCGCCCTGGAAAAGATGCTGTTGCGCGAGGCCGGCGAGCGCCAGGTCGCCGGGGTCCTGACGCCGCGCGAGCTGGAGATCGTGCGCATGGTGGCCTCCGGCCTGCGCAACAAGGAGATCGCCGACAGCTTGTCCATCAGCGAGGGCACGGTCAAGATTCACTTGCACCATATCTACGAAAAGCTCCACCTGGCCAGCCGCCTGGAGCTGGCCCTGTACGCCCAGGAGCGAGGGCTGGTCTGACGGTCGCCGGGGGTCTTCCTCCTGGCAGGCTGGTCCGCGGCGTTGGCCCCCCCGCCCCCCCGGCGTGCCAGCCGCCATACCTCCCGCCATCTGACCCGGGTATATATCGAAAGGTATAGGAAAATCTATCTTCCGCTGGATTGTGCCCCAGGGGTCGGCGGGCTAGATTTCGGGGCATGAATGCGGGGAGAGTGCCTGATCTCAACGATAGACGCCGGATGCTGCGCTTTCAAGTTGCGCTACCCGTCGAATTGGATGACGGGAAGGGCATCACCCGTGACGTCAGTCTCTCGGGAGTTTTCTTCGAGACGGATCAGTCGTTTTCCCCCAGCGAGCCGATCCAATTGGTCCTGGTGCTGGAACACGTCCATCCGAGCCGGCCGGTCCGGCTTCACTGCGAGGGGCGGGTCGTGCGGGTCAGTCGGCGGGACGGGAAGCTGGGCGTGGCTGTCGCCATCACCTCATATGGGTTTGGACCCCACGGACACCCAGTGGCGTCCGAGTGAGGCGAGGTGGAACTCTCCGCGATCTTCCAAGGTTAATCAGTTCGGGGGGAGGAGGGCTGCTGAAGGCTGCCGTACGGATGATCGGCGGTGCCGCGGAGACCTCTTGGGCAGGCTGCGGTCCCCAGCAGGGATGCCTCCGGACGGGAACCTCGTGTTGGGCAGACAGGCCGGCTTTCTGGAAGGGTTCGACAGCCGGGAAAGCACTTGCCGGGATCTGATCCGTCTGCTATATAAGTCTAGCGAAGTCCTTGCTTTATCGGGGAAGATACTTAGGTCTGACCATTACCTTTTCGCTGACGAAGGGCGTTGCATGGAGCAACCCTCTCTGTAAGCGAGAGGGCGCAAGCCTGCCCGGGCCAAGGATCCATCGCCTGGCAAAGACTAACCAGGGTCAAGTTTGCCACCAACTTTCATCCCCAGCCTCCCCCAGTTGCCTCTCTGTATTCCTTGCGGTTCATCTTGAATTTCTTTGAGTTTCTCCTTGGCTCAGGAGGGCGCTTAAGGAGCCGTCTTTATTCAGGCAGCCCTTTCCGGACTGCACCGAGAATTTGCTTGACGCAGGTTTTGCCCTGGTTGTACCCTCACACCCCATCTATCTAAGCCACCTTACCGATGACGTCCTGGGTCTTGGGTGTGCACCTTCCTTGCCTATGCCACCCTCTCACCCGCCAGCGGTTCCGCGCGAAGCCCTGGTGGGCGATGGGAGAAAGCCCGGGGGAGGATGCGATGAAAAGGAATCGTACGCCGAACGCTCCCGTCGCCCTGTCCGTATTCCTCGCAATGGGCCTCCTGCTTCTGGTGACCCACGGGCCCGCAGTTGCCCAAGTCCGGCAGGAGCAGGCCACGCTCACCGTGGTCGTGGGCAACGTCGAGGTCTTGACGGGGGGTGCGACCGCCTGGCGACGAGCGACTATCGGGATGAAGCTCGCCCAGGGGGACGAGGTGCGAGCCGCGGCGAATGCCGAGGCCGAGATGGCGATGACCGATGGCAGCGTCATGAAGGTCACCGCCGAGACTCGCCTTCAGGTTCGGCAGCTCGACGCCGACCCGACCACCCGGGTCCGCAACTCCTTCTTCCACCTCGTTGCCGGACGCATCCGGGCGGTGGTGGCCCAGGTCGCCGTGACGCTGGTGCAGGCCCGACAGGGGGGCTTCATCATTTCCACGCCGACGGCCGTGGCCGCGGTGCGAGGGAGCGACGGTGTGGTGGGGTACAATCCTTCCACCCGGGTCATGACGGTCATGTCCTTCAGGGGCGTCTGGGCTACCATGGAGGTAGCCACGCAACGATTCGTGTTCGCGGCGCAAGGGCAGATGACGCGAGCGATCCCGGGGAGCCCTCCAACCACCCCGGTGCCGGTTCCTGCAAATGTCCAGGCAGCGGTCCTCAGGAATGCGCCGATCCGGACTCCCGCACCAGCAGCGCAGCCGGTGACCTCGCCGGTGGCCGCGGGGACAGTGGCGGCGCCCGCCACTGCTGCGCCCGGGGCACCGGCCGCGGTACCACCATCACCCCCCCCACCGGTCTTCGCTGACTTCCAGGCGGTGATTCCTCCGACCCCACCGCCCGCGGCCCCAGCCCCGCCAGCGAATCAGGCGACCGTGATCTCGGCGGCGATTGCAGCAGCCATCCCGCCGGCTGCCCCTCCGCCACCCCCGGCCGAGGCCGCCGCCATGCAGAACGCCCTGGCAGCTCCTCCCGCGGCGACGGCACCACCCCCGCCGACGTCGCTACAGACCGCCATGACTCAGGTGGTCGTGCCACCAACCATTGTCGTCCCACCGCCCACAGCGCCGCCGCCGGCCGTGATTGCACTACCGCCGCCACCTGCTCCTCCAGTGGTGGCGCCTCCTCCAACTCTTGTAGTGACACCACCGCCTCCGCCGCCGTTGCTACGAGAGGCGAGCCCCTCAAGCCCCTGATCTTGACGGTCGATGTACCGCCCTTTGGAGCGCAGACCGCAATCGGACGAGGCACAATGGTCAGTGGTTCGTCGGTGAAGTGATGAGCCGGAGGAGGCAGGAGGGGGGGCAACATGATTCACAGGTGTAGGGGCGCGCTCCTCCTAGCGACCTCCATCAGTCTGGCTGGGGTTGTGTGGACACCTCCTGTAAGGGCGATTGATCTAAACGGCATAAAGGTCACCCCCTCCGTCTCGTATACCGGGGAGTACGACGACAACGTCTTCCGCACCCAGTTCAACAAGCGCAGCGACTACGCCAATACGTATTCTCCCGGGATCACCGTCGAGGCAAATCCGGGCAAGCACGCGCTCAGCGCCTCCTACCGGGCGGATTTCATCCGATACCTGAATCACACCACCAATGATTCGGATCGGCACGCCGCATCCTTGCTGGCGAATTTCAATTTCAATAGGTTGGCCACCCGTTTCAGGGAAGAATTCCGGAGGACGGACGATTTCCCCACCACCGAGCTTACCACCAGGATCCGCCGGAACGAGAACACCATCACTGGGGGCTTCGACTACGACGTCTTTCAACTGTGGGGAGTCGGCTTCGACGTCACGTGGGCGAATCTCAATTACCTCCGATCCGACTTCGACTTCCTCGATCGGAACAGCTACACCTACGCGACGAAAGTCTACTACCGTGTAACGACTAAGACCCGGTTGTTCGCCGAGTACAACTTCGTCCGGGAGATCTTTGACTTCGACAAGTCGCGGGACAACAACCGGCACCGTGGTCTTTTGGGTGTCCGGGGTGACATCACAGAACGCCTAAAGCTGACAGCTAAAGCAGGGTACGAGCACCTCGACTTCCATTCCGATACCCGAAGCGGCCAGGATAACTTCGTGACGTCCGTCGAGGGGAGTTACAAGCTCACAGAGCGGTTGCAGATCGCGTTGCTTCTCAATAGGAGCGTGGCATCCTCCACCTTCACCAATAACCCACAGTTTGAGAGTTTCAATGCGACACTCGGACTGACCTACGCCTTCACCCCCAAGATTGCGATTCTCCCGCGAGGGTCCTTCGGGGTGGACAACTTCCGCCAAAGCGCATTGAATATAGATCGGCAAGAGAAGCGCCTCGACTTCCTTTATGGCGGTGGCATCGGCATCCGCTACGAGCTTCAGAAGTGGATCCGGCTGGAAGGGAACTACGATTTTTCACGCCGAGACTCGAATTTCAACTCCAATGACTATGACGACAACCGTGTCTCCTTCACGGTGACGCTCTCGATGTAGTGGGACAGGGATAGAGTGAGGAATTCCTTACCACTCCGGCTGCTGTTCCGATCCTTCTTTCCTCTCCTGGTGCTGCTGGCTGTGTTTGCCCGCGAAGCACCCGGCCAGGAATATATCATCGGGGTGAAGGACGTGCTGAGGATAGACGTCTGGGGCGAGAAGGATCTTTCCCAGGAGTACGCCGTCTCGGTGTTCGGGACGATCATGATGCCCCTGATCGGCGAGGTCCGGGCGGCCGGCTTGACGGAAAGGCAACTGGCTGCGGAGCTGAAAAAGCGACTGGAAGCGGATTACCTGGTCAATCCCCAGGTGATCGTATCGGTCAAGGAATACCGAAGTCAGAAGGTCTTGGTCCTGGGGGATGCCGGCACATCTGGCCTGTACCCATTGACCGGGACCACGACCCTGCTGGAGGTTCTCACCAAGGCGGGCGCCCTGTCCGGGGGGTCGAGCCGCCAGATTCTGCTGGTGCGCCCGGTCCGGCTGGCGGCCAGGGGCGGCCAGGCGGTTCCAGGCAGCAACACTATTCGGCGGATTGACGTGGACAAGATTCAACTGGATAACCCGGCAGACAATTTTCTGCTGGAGGATGGGGACACCCTGATCGTTCCCCGGGCGGACTCCGTCTTCATCCTCGGGGAAGTGAAATCCCCAGGAAGCCGGCCCCTGGGCAGGGACGCGACCATCCTCGAGGTCATCAGCATGGCGGGCGGCTTCACGGACAAGGCGACAGCCAAAGGGGTCAAGGTGGTTCGACGGAACGGCGATAAGGAAGAGATTCTCTCGGTTGACCTCTCCGGGGAGATTCCCCGTAGCCGCAATTTCTTGCTTCAGAATGCGGACACCGTCATTATTCCTAGAGGGAACTCGTTTTTCATCTTCGGCGAGGTGAAGAATCCCGGCACTTTCGTGTTGGACAAGGGTCTAACGATTCTAGAGGCGATCACGGCAGCAGGAGGCTTCACCGGCAAGGCGGCGCCCGGGCGAACGAAGATCATTCGGACGTCCCCCAAGGGTCTGGAAACGATCTTTGTGGACATGAACGAGATCATTAATCGAGGTCGCCGGGATAAATCTATTCCCCTGGTTGAGAACGATGTCATTGTGGTGCCTGAATCCTTTTTCTGATCTGGTGGCATGTTTCCCAGTAACCCTCTTTGCGGTTTCAATTCTTTTGCCTGCTCAGTCCCTTCCTCTGTCCCTTTCGAATTCGCCCCTGACTCGGTGTAAGGTTTTAGATGCAAATTCCTGTTACGAATAAACCAGGAACCCACATCCACGATTACCTGCGAACCATCCTCAAGTACCGCTGGGTGGTGATCACGTGCTTTGCCGTCACCATCGGTATAGTGACGATAGCGACCTTTCTGGAGACGCCCATCTACGAGGGGGTCGCGCGGGTGATGATCGAGCGGGAGCTTCCACGGGTCCTGAACATCCAAGAGGTCCAGTCCATGGATGCCAGCACCCAGGAGTTCTACCAGACCCAGTACGAAATCATCAAGAGCCGCTCGGTCCTGGTCAAGGCCACCGAGATGCTCCGTTTGACTTCCCGGGTCCCGGGGCTGGCGGATTCGCCGGAGCCGTGGGCATTCTTAGTGAGCAAAGTCCGTGTCGAACCCCGCCGCGGCACGCGGCTGGTGGACATCAAGGTGCAGGATCCGGACCCGAAGCTGGCGACGGAAATCGCGAATGGGGTTGCCCAAGCCTACGGCCGATTCACGCTGGAAACCCGGGTGAAGATCGCGCGGGATGCGCTGAGCTGGCTGTCGGAGCAGATGAGTGAGCTGAAGACCAAAGTGGAGGACTCGGAAATTGCCCTTCAGAGGTACCGCCAGCGCGCCGGCATCATCGTCATTGACCAGCAGAAAAACGTGACCGCTCAGCGGATCAAAGAATTGAATACGATGTATCTGGACGCCCAGGCAACCCGGGTGGCTGTCGAGGCGCGACTGCGCGAAATGCAGGTGCTGGCCCGGACTGGCGCCACGTCGCCCTCGGGGGTTGCACTGGTCGACAACCCATCGATACAAAGACTCCGGGCGGAGGCAACCGACCTCGACGTTCAGCTTTCCAAGGCGTTAAAGATCTACAAGGAGAAACACCCCGAGGTCCTCAAGATTCGTTCCCAGATTGACCATGTCAACGAACGCATCAAGGCGGAGGTGCAGCTTGTTCTCAGGGCCGCGGAGGCGGAGTACCGCCTGGCCAAAAGCCGCGAGGACACCATGCTCCAAAAGCTGAACGCGGCCAAGCAAGAGGTTCAAGACCTGAGCGAAAAGGAGGTCCAGTACGGGGTGCTTGCCCGCGAGGCCGGCTCGAATCAGCAACTGTACGACATGATCCTGAAGCGAGCGAAGGAGGCCAGCTTGTCCGGCGGGTCGGAGGCCACGAACGTACACGTGGTGGAGGAGGCGGTCGTTCCGAAGGTCCCAGTTTCTCCCCGAAAGGCACGGAACATCCTGCTTGCCGCCGTGGTTGGCCTCATCCTGAGCGTCGGCCTGGCATTCTTTCTCGAATACTATGACACCAGCATCCACACCCCAGATGAGGTTGAGCGATATCTTGGCCTTCCGACCTTGGGGGTGATTCCGCTCTTGGAGTCTCCAAGGAAATAATTAGCGGAGCCACACGCAACATGGCCAAGCCTGCCGAGAGAAAGAAACCCCCGGTGCCCGAAGCCTTTTCCATTGTGTCCGATGGCAAGTCACCGCTCATAGAGCCCTTTCGTGCTGTTCGGACGAACCTCCTCTTCAGTGGTGTGGACAACCCGCACCGAAAGCTCCTGGTGACCAGCTCTGTTCCCAGAGAGGGGAAGACTACGACAGTTGTGAACCTGGGCATAACGATGGCGCTGGCCGGATCCAAGACACTGCTCATTGACACCGATCTCCGCCGCCCGGATCTGCACCGGCATCTTCAGCTCAACGCGAAGGTCGGCCTGACGAGTGTGCTGGGGAACCAGGCCGACCTCCACCAGGCGATCCAGAGCACGAAGCTGGCAGACCTGTCTGTGCTGCCCAGTGGCCCATTGGTGGCAAATCCGTCCGAGTTGCTCGGCTCCCGCCGGATGGCCGAGCTGGTCAGTCACCTGCAGCAGCAGTACGATATTCTTGTCTTCGACTCCCCGCCGGTGGTCACCGTGGCCGATGCGCTGGTGCTGGTTGGCCTCTCCGATAGCGTCATCCTCGTGATCCGGTCTGGCGGCGCGCCGCACGAAGTGGTGTCCCGGGCCAAGAAGCAGCTCGACGGCGTCAAGGCGAATATCCTGGGTGCCCTGCTCAATGCATTCGATTTCAAACGCGAGGCCTACTATTCATTCTACTACTACAACTACGCCTACGGATACGGCGAATCAAACGCCGACGGTCAGAAGGCCAAGTGACTCCCCGCTTGCCTGTTTCTCTATTTCCCCGGTTCGCGACCTACACGGCGCGCCGGTTCCCTGATTCTCCGTTGCCCCGATTCTCCTGTCTCTCGTCTCTCATCCACCATGTCACCATCCATTCCGCATTCCGAATTCCGGTACCCTCCGGGTATTCCGCGTTGGGTCAAATCCGACATTCGAAATCCGCAATCCGAAATCCATGACGAGTAGCCCATGCCCATTCCCCTGGCAGATCCCGTGATCCCGGTCACCGGCAACCTCATCCGCTGGGGAATAATGGTACTCCTCGGCTTTGCCACCCTCACCTTCGGAGGGATGCTACCCTGGGCCGGAACAATCATCATTCTCGGTGCCCTGGGGCTTGTGCTCCTGTGGCTGATCCAGGCGGTCTGCAGCGGCCAACTGGAACTGCGACCCAGCCCGCTCGACGTGCCCCTGGCCCTCTTCCTCTGTCTGATCCTCATCCAACTTCTTCTCGGATACCCGATTCGCCTGAATCAGCCAGACCTCCGCCAAAGACTGCTCGACGCCGCTGGTGCCATTCCCGGTGGCCTTCCGTTCATCCCAGGCACCCTCGACTACCATGCCACCCGCTGGTCGCTTCTCTTCTTCCTGGCCTACATTGCCTGCTTTTTCCTCGTGGTCCACACGGTCGAGAGGCGCGAACACCTGACCCAGTTGCTGCTGTTCATCGTGGGCATGGCCGGCGCCACTGGGATCTACGGCCTCCTGGAGTACCTGAGCGGAAATCAGGGCGTCCTGGGGTGGAAACCCGCGGGTGGGGGCCGGGTGCGAGGCACATTCATCAACCCGGATCATTTCGCTGCATTTCTTGCCATGGCTTTGTTTGCCGGCATCGGCATGTTGATAGCGCTGGGGACCCTGCGCAGGCGACAAAGAAGTAGGCGAGAACAACCGCGCGGCGAGGGCGGGGAAGACAGAGAGGGCCGTGAATCGCTGGCTCCCCTGTCCGGGCCGCCACAGGAGCGGCTCTTCCAGCAGGTCCTGCTCATGTTTATCCTGGGCCTCGTGGGGACGTCCCTGATCTTTACGATGTCCCGTGGTGCCATCCTGTCTGTCCTGCTCGCTGGAGGCTTTGTGGCCGGGGTGCTCGGCATTCATGAATCGTTAGGTCGCCGACGGCTCCTGGTGGTGGCAGCCCTGCTGGTGATCGGTGGCTTCGCCCTCTGGATTGGCCTGGGTCCTGTCCTGGACCGCTTCGGCGACGTAGCGGTCGGCTGGTCGGACAGGCTCATCCTGTACCAGCAGGCATTGAACATGGTGCGGGACTTTCCCATCCTGGGAACGGGCTTCGGAACCTTCGGGAGCATCTTCCCCCGCTACCAGGCGCCTCCCCTGAGCTTTGACATCCGGTTCAGTTACGCGCACAACGACCTGCTGCAACTGGTGACAGAGGGCGGCGTCGTCGCATTGGGGATTCTGGGGCTGGGCCTCTGGGGCTTGTTCCGCGAGGTTGCGGTCGTGCGAATCCTGGGACTGGCGAAACCAGCGCCCCTCAGGATCTGGCCCGGCGCCCGGGTGGCGGGGAGCGCCGCGGCAGTCGTTATGGGATTGGCAGGCTTCTATAAACTCAGCGGATTGCAAATGCCCCTGGCACTGGCGGCAGGGATGAGCGCCGTGCTCGCGCTGGCGGTGGGGCCGTCCCTGCCCCCGACTCGCCAGGAGGCGTCACAGGCGGAGTCAGGCCTGGCCCCTCCGACTGCCCCTGGCCATGGCGGACGGAAAGCGCGCAGCCTGCGACGGCGCGATCCGTTCAATATCGGCATCGCGCTGGGCGGGCTAGGCGCACTGGTTGCGGTTCTGCTCCACAGTGTTGGTGATTTCAGCCTTCGGATTCCCGCGAATGCCCTGCTCCTGAGTGTCCTTCTCGGCACGACCTTGCAGGCAGCGCGTGTTCGCTTCCACAGCCATGGGTCCGAACACCTTTCGCCTGTGGTGGTCGTTCCCCTGCGGGGGCGTTGCGGGACATTCGTGGCCGTCGGCGGGGTTGCCATTCTAGGCTGGCTTTTCTGGGTAACGGTGAGCTCGGCCCTGGCTGAGTCGAGGATCGCCAGTGGGATCGAGATGGTTGAGGTGGCGGGTCAGGCGGAACAAACGAAATCTGACCGACCCTGGGTCGCCTGGACGCGGCGGAGCGCCGGTGCGCTGACGCTCCTGGAGAGTGCCGCTCACCTCGATTCGACGAATTCCAGCGGGCACCTGGAGATCGGTCGTGTGTACGAGGGTCTGGCCCTCCGCGCCTGGAACACTGGCCTATCGGCGGAGGGCCGGCTGCTCCCAGAGGCGGCCCAGCGCGCAGAGGAGGCGAGGCAGCTCCTGTCCAAGGCTCTCGACTCCTTTGCTCGGGCTGGCTCCTTGGCACCCATGGATCGACGGGTCTGGGGAGAGATCGGGTGGGCCCATGGCATGCTCGCTTTGATTCTCCCTGAGGGGAACGCCGGAGCCGAGCGGCTGGCAAGCCTGGTCGCCTTTGGCCGGGCCATGGCGCTGCGGCCGAGGGACCCGTACCCGTTCCAGCTTCAGGCGGAGTACGCGTTTCAGTGGGCGCAAGGGCAGCGGGGTAGAATCCCCGCTGAGCGTCTTCTCACAGGTGAAACATTCCGGGCAGGGATCCAGGCGACCCGGCAGCTTGTGGAGTTGCAGCCCACATTCCTGCCCGTCGCGCTTAACCGGGTCCTGCTGTTCACCAGGGATTTTGGCGTCATCCATACTATCATCCCGCCCCATGCGCCCGATTTCCTGTTCGCCGCCCGCTTGTTGGAGGATCAGGGCCTCCCGGGACCCTCGCGTCAGGCCCTGGAAATGGCGGTGACGCTGGCCTTGGATGAGGACCGCCCGGTCTTCTATCAGTATCTGGCCGAGGATTCGATCAAGCGCGGAGACCTTCCGGGGGTCATTCGCCTCCTTGAGTTTGTCCTGAACTTGGACCCGCAGAACATCGATGGCCGGTTGATGCTGGCAGACGCCCTGGCTCAGCAGAAGTTGGACGACCGTGCTCTGCGCGAGTACCAGGCTGCGGCGGAGGTGGCCAGGGGACTGTCTCTTTCGGCCGCCGCTCGGCCAATTGTCAGCAGCTCGGCGTCGGGACTGGCCCCCACGCGTCTGGAGATCGTGGAGGGGGCACTACGTGAGCGGGGGTTGCTCCCTGGGGGACAGCGACGCGATCCACTGGCCAAGGCCCTGGCAGCATTGGCGAGTTTCCACGAGCGGCGCGGGCGACCGAATGACGCCATTCCGCTCTGGCGGCAGGCGGTCGGCCGGGCCCCGCAGGACCCGGAGATCCACTTCGGTTACGGCGAGAGCTTGGACTCCCTCGGCGCTTGGATCCCTGCCCAGGGCGAGTACCGGAAGGCCCTGGAATTGGACCCCCAGGACATCAGCCTCCGACTTCGCCTGGCGGATAAGTACATGCGCAACGGACTGTCCGAACAGGCGATGGCGTTGTGGCAAGACGTCACGCGCATCCGCCCGGCGAATGTGGAAGCTCGCATAGGCCTCGCCGGCGTGTACGAGAAGCTGGGGCGGCGCAAGGAGGCCGAACTCGAATACGATCAGGTCCTGCGCCTGGAGCCCGGCAATGAGCCCGCGCGGCTAGCGCTGCCCCGCCTCCGGGGTCGCGCGCCTACTTCCCGAAATTCTAGTTCCTGAAAGATGCGTGAGGTGAGGTCTCCCGGGAGCATCTCGCTGACCTGGCCCAGTCCGGGATCACCGGGCCGGGATTGATCCTGACTCCGCAATGTTCTCACTCTGTCGCAGGCAAATTCGAAATTCGAAATCCGCAATCCGAAATGAGTTATGCGCCATTCCCCATTCGAAATACGGTGATATCTGAGCAAGTTAACGTAGGCAACAACCCATTACACATGAGCCTGGTGGGGCTGCACCCCCTTGATACAATCACGGTCATGAACTCACCGAATCCACAACGGCCAACCCGGATGCCGGAATATGCGGAGGCCTGCGTGCAGGCGCTGACAGCGCGAGGACTGGGGGCGAAAATCTCGCTCGGTGGCGGCCTGGGACTCCTGTTCTATCTGGATTACCGCCCGACCCACGACGTGGACGCCTGGTGGTCATCCGACGCGACGGGCGAGGAGCGGCGGCAGGTGGTGGCCCTCCTGGAGGAAACGCTCGGCTCGTTCGGTGCGGTGAAGACGCGCGCCTGGGGCGACGTAGTCAGTGTGGAGTTGCGGCGAGAGGGCCGGACGGTCTTCAGCTTCCAGATCGCGCATCGCTCAGCACAGTTGGAGCGGTCGTTGCCGGCCCCGTGGGGCGGGGTTCTGCTGGACAGCTTCCCCGACCTGGTGGCGAGCAAGATGGTGGCGCTGGTGGAGCGCGGCGCGCCGCGCGATTTTCGCGACGTCCATGCGATCTGTCAGGCCGAGCTGATCACGCCGCGCGAGTGCTGGGCGCTCTGGGCGCGGCGGCAATTGGCGGCGGGCAACGATGCCGATCCTGCCCGCGCCCGGCTGGCGGTGGAGACGCACCTGGCCCGCATCGAACAGCACCGGCGGCTGGATCAGATCGCTGAGCCCGAGCAGCGGGGCGAAGCGGAGCGGGTGCGGGCCTGGTTCGGGCAGGAGTTGCTGAATGCCGTCGAATGAGGAGCGGACGAACGGCTGGATTGATGGCGCGCTCTACCCGGATCTGGACCCCCCGGCGGCGCTGGAGAGCCTGGAAGACCGGGTGGACTTCCTGGCCCGACTCTGCGCGGCGTGGGACTTCGGTCGGCTGCCGGATCCTCTGGTGGTGGCCGAGGTGCGCCGGCCCGAGTGGGGTGCCGCCGTGGAGGCGTGCCGCCTCCTCACGTCGCCAACCTATCATCTCGTTCGCTCTTGGCACGGCCTGCCGCCCCTCCCCTACCTGGGACAGCGCCTGGCCCACATCGCCGACGATCCCAACCTAGCGCATGTGTGAAGTGTGCCGACCTGCGCTAGGCGGGGTGTCTCCGGGCGGGTTCGAGAAGCGGCTCTACGGTTTGGCGCTGACGGCTCTCGCGCCAACGCGCCACGTTGCCCTTTCGCATTCGCGCATTCGGGTACCCTTTGGGTGTTCCGCACTCCGCATTTGTGATCAGCCATGAGCCATGAGCTTAAGTGTCGCCTCCCAGCATCCTAGTTTCCCAGCAGGGTATGGTCTTTCGTCTCCGGTCAATTCGAAATTCGACATCCGCAATCCGAAATTGGTCATGAGTCATTCCGCATTCCGAATTCGCCATTCCGCCTTCCGATGGTACCCTCGTACATTCGTACGCAGTCGTGTGCGATTCCACATTCCGCACTCCGCAATGGAGATCAATCTGCAATCTGCAATGGCGCATTCCGAATTCGGGTATCCTCTGGGTGTTCGGCATTCGAGTCGCCTCCCGCCTCCCGCCTTACGCCTCACGAGGCGACATGCCATTCCGCATTCGAAATCCGGTGATGTCTGAGCAAGTTAACGTAGGCAACAACGTACCCATTACTGGTTGTCATCAGGCAAGCATGGGAAGTCCGGCTTTTGTTGCAGCGTTCCCCCTCATGTGGATGATGGGAGGCAGCAATGGAACAGGAGAGGACGTCATCCTGGCAGCAGTTGCTGGATGCTGTGGAAACATTGCCGCCAGAAGACCAGGAGGCGGTGGTGGAGGTAATCCGACGCCGTCTTGCGGACCGACGGCGGGCTGAGATCGCCCGGAACGCTGCTGCCACCGTACAGGCTGTACGGGAGGGCCGGGCGCCCTATGGATCGGTTGAGGACCTGAAGCATGATCTCCTTGCTGAGCCATGAGGATGCTGGCCTGGAACGCCAGCTTCCGCCGGGCATTCAAGCGCCGGTCGCGCAACAACCCGGAGCTGCGCGACCGAGTATTCCAGGTGCTGGACAAATTGGCAGAGGACCCACTTCACCCCACCCTCAAGATCCACAAGCTGAGTGGGCAACTGAAGGGACTGTGGGCCTGCTGGGTTGAGTATGACTGTCGGATTGTCTTTGCATTCGAACCCACCCCCGACGCCGGACAAGAGATGATCGTGCTGATCGACCTGGGTACGCACGATGAAGTGTACTGAAGCCGAGCCGCGGTTCTCCCACTGAGGAGCGATTCGGACTCACGGCGCAACTGCAACTTTCTCCATGTCTCGCAGGGCTCGGTCAGCGAGGTAGACACGCAGTTGGAGTTGGCAGGTCGTCTCGGCCTTCTTTCCGATGATCTGCACAGGCGCCCTGTGCACACGCTTGAGCGCGTGGATAGGCTGATCTCCGGTCTGATCCACTCCCTGCGTGCGAACCTCAAGACCGGTCGAAAAAAATGAGCACCTGGACTTCTCCTTGAACCCAGCTCCACAGCCTTCTCGTTTCACGTCTCACGTTTCACGTGCCGAGGATCATTCCGCACTCCGCAATGGAGATCAATCTGCAATCTGCAATTTGAAATCTGCAATGAGATGGCGTCGTAGTCCGTGGTCCTGTAGTCCCGTCGTCCGCTAGTCCGTCGTCCCGTAGTCCGGAGAAAGCCCGCAAGCGATGAATCGAGAGCCAGCAGCGATCGCCAGACGCATTCAGGAAGCACTTGAGACCACCAAAGTGTCCTTTGCCCTTACCGGGGCGGTGTTGTTCGGCTCTGCCGCCACGGCGAGGGCGGCGGCCGATTCGGATGTGGACCTCTTGGTCGTCGGTCGAGGCTTGCCGGTGAAGCGCCACCGTCGGGCCCGCGAGATTGCCGAGGTTAAGCGGTTACTGCCCGGCGTCCCAATGGACGTTTTGTTGCTCACCCCGGAGGAGGTGGAGTCCAACTTTCGCAATCATAATCCCCTGTTCCTCGACATCGCGGAGGACGGAATCCTGATCTTGGATCGAGAGGGGATCCTGGCCAGGGCCATCCAGGAGACACGCCGCTACGTCGGGGAACGAGGAATCGCGCGGACGGATCAGGGATGGCGGTTCCCTGTGGAGCTGGGCGTCCCTACCCTACTCTCGAAGGTCAGCAACTGGGATTTTGCCCGGGGGATGCTCGGTGATGCTGAGCGCGATCGTCGGATCGGCGAACGTCTGTTGGAAGATGGTTTCTATGATAAGGCGGTGTACCACTATCAGCAGGCGGTAGAGAAGGCCGTGAAGGCGGTCCTGATTGTGCTGGGCATCTTCCAGAAAACCCACCTTGTAGGGGCGGTACTCAGGGAGGTGGTACAGCACGGCGAACGCCTGACGGAGCGGTGGAGGGAGCCCCTGCTGGAGGCGGCCGGCATCTCGGAAGAGCTCGAGCCGGAGGTCAGCCTCAGCCGGTACCCCGGCATCGTCAACGATGCACTGTGGCTGCCGAGTGAGGAGTATGGGCGGGATGATGCCGAAGCGGCCGCGGCCAAGGCAGCCAAGGCAGTGACGATCGCCGAGCGATTTGTGAAGGACTGGTTTGCGGAGCCGTCTGGGCCGAAGGGATAGGCGAAGCCCATCGGGCTTGGCGACGGAGACTGG
>Ga0080064_1001180_pt1 | contig 56327 bp, 61 predicted proteins | sample Subgrocontami54m_FD_69260 | JGI IMG/M metagenome (GOLD analysis project Ga0080064, IMG submission 69260) | Subsurface groundwater microbial communities from S. Glens Falls, New York, USA - GMW46 contaminated, 5.4 m (SPADES assembly) (version 2) ...
GGGCGGCCGGGAGAGATCTGCCTCCGCGGGCCGCAGGGCATGGCGGGCTACTGGCAGAGGCCGGAAGAGACGGCCAAGGTCATGACCGCGGACGGGTTCTTTCGCAGCGGCGACATCGGCATCATGGACGAGAACGGGCATACGCGCATCGTCGACCGCAAGAAGGACATGATCCTGGTGTCCGGTTTCAACGTTTACCCGAACGAGATCGAAGGCATTGTCATGATGCACCCGGGCGTGCTCGAGTGCGCCGCCGTCGGGGTGGCCGACCAGCATTCCGGCGAGACGGTGAAGCTGTTCGTGGTGAGGAAGGATCCTGAGCTGTCAGAGAAGGACGTGCGCGAGCACTGCCATCAAAACCTGACCGGCTACAAATGTCCCAAGTACATCGAGTTCAGGGCCGAGTTGCCCAAGACGAACGTCGGAAAAATCCTGCGGCGGGCGCTGCGCGACGAAAAGGCTGCCTGACAGCATCTGGAATGGGCGATCTAAAAGGGGGCCCCAGTTGCACCCTGCCCGACTCAGACCGGCGGGGTCGAGCCGTAATCCGGAGGCGTGCGGGGGCCTTTTTTTGCCCTTGCCAGGCAGGCTTCAACCGACTCGAGCAGCTGGTCGCGCGTCACCGGTTTGGTGAGGAAATCCGCGGCGCCCAGCTCCACCGCCTTGGCCATGGTGTCGCCGTCGCTGCGGCCGGAAAGCAATATGACCGGGATCGAGGCGATGCTCGTGTCCGAGCGCATCAGCGACAGCAATTCGAAGCCGTCCAGAAACGGCATGTTGACATCGGAGACGATCAGGTCGGGCGGTTGCGCGAGCAGCGCCCGGCCGCCCGTGACCCCGTCCTCGGCGACCTGCACCGCGTAGCCCGCTGCCGACAGATGAATTCGCAGCAGGTCGAGAAAGCCGATGTCATCGTCGATGATCAGAATCCGGGTTTTTCTGTCGTCTGGCATATGCCGCTTTGGTTTCCCACTTAATCGTCGACCGGATAATCATTCTAATGGAAATCGCCGCGCGGATGATTGACAATTCTCAACTGACCGCGGTGTCCCGGATCAGACAGCAGACTAACACCATACCGCCCGAATGTAACTGACTGACCCGGCTGCGTGGCATCCTTCGCCGCGGTGGTCGTGTAAGATTGCCTGTCGCAGCATCAGACCGCCGCGTCCCCGGGACCCGGTGGCGCATTTTTTGGAAACTGTTGCGGAATGATCGCAACAGCTTGCTGATCTGGGGGATATTAGAGGGAGTGTGCCCCCTTTTTTGCAACAGGTTCTCGCGGAGATTCGGTGCAAACCAACCAGCTCAAGGGCGTGCTGATCATGCTGATAACGGTGCTCATCTGGGGGGGATTTTTCCCGGTGGCAAAAGCCGCGCTGCAAACCCTGGATGCGTTCTGGATGTCGACCATCCGCTACGGGGCGGCGGCGCTCCTGTTCGTCGCCATCCTCTGCTGGCGCGAGGGTGCCGCGGCGCTGCGCTATCGCGGCAGATTTCTGCAGGCCTCGTTTTTCGGCGTCATGGGTTTCACCGGCTTCTCTATCCTGGTGTTCGTCGGCCTCGCCCGGTCGCGCCCCGAACACGGCGCCATCATCATGGCGCTGCAGACGCCGATCGCCGCGTTTGCGCACTGGGTGCTGAAAGGCGCGCGGCCGGCGAATTTCACCCTGGGTTGCGTCGCGGTCGCGATCCTGGGCGTGTTCATGGTCATCACCAAGGGCGATCTCGCCCACACTTTTGCAGGCGGCACCTTCATTGGCGACGTGCTGATTTTTCTCGGCGCCATGAGCTGGGTGGTATACACCATCGGCGCGGTCAGTTTTCCCGGCTGGTCGGCGCTGCGTTTTACCACGCTCACCTGCCTGCCGGGAACGGTGGGGATATTTGTCGTCACCGGGATCGCGACCATGAGCGGTTATGTGAGCGTTCCCGCGGGCGCGATGGTGGCCTCTGTCGGCTGGGAACTCGCCTATCTCGCGCTGCTCGCCGTAGTGTTGGCGGTGCTGTTATGGAATACTGCTATCGGTTATCTCGGCGCGCTCAACACCATGCTCCTCGGCAACCTGGTGCCGGTCGTAACCTTTGCCATCCGCATCCTGCAGGGGCACCGCTTCGAGGCGATCGAACTTGCGGGCGCGGGACTGGTGGTGGCGGCGCTGATCGCCAACAATATTTACCTAAGGGGCAGGATCGTCACGCACACGAGCTGAGCCGGCGTAGATGTGAGGCACGCCGTGGCGATCGCGCACGATTTCCACCGGTGCCGTGAGGCCGGAGAGGACGAGAGTGCCGTCGAACTGCGGCAGTGACTGGCGCAGCCAGGCATAGCCCGCAGCGGCGGCGAGGGCGACGAAGAGGGCAAGCGCCACAAATATGCGAGCTATAATTTTCATCGGGTCAACATTCCGTCGCCATGGCCGTTGACGAGAATAGGCTGGCATAAGTGGGGGGTTATTCCGTGCTGGCTTTGCCAAATCGGGCAGCGGATGATGCATCCGGCCGGAGAATTTGGTATAAAGCCATAGCTGGTTTGTAACGGAGTGGTTAATTTGCTCTATACCTTGCATGAAATGAGTCACGCGGCGCTGGTGCCCTGGCAGATGTGGGCCAGCGTGAACGCCAACATGTTCAGCCATCCGTTCAGCCCTCTTTCCTACTCTCCGCTCAGCCGCAAGATCGCCGCCGGCAACGAGCTCTTCGTCCGCATCACCCAGCGCTACCACAAACCCGAGTTCGGCATCGGTGAAACCGTCGTCCCACGGGGATTTCCGTTGGTCATCGGCGGCACCGCGGTCGCCGTCAGCGAAGAGGTCGCCGTCGACAAGCCTTTCTGCCAGTTACTGCATTTCAAGCGCGACCTCGGTTTGCGCAGGGAGCGCGCCGATCCCAAAGTGCTGCTGGTCGCGCCGCTGTCAGGTCACCACGCCACGCTGCTGCGCGATACGGTGCGCACGCTCTTGCCCGATCACGACGTCTACATCACCGATTGGGTGGACGCGCGCATGGTGTCCCTGTTCCACGGGCCGTTCCATCTCGACGACTACGTCGATTACGTGCGCGAGTTCATCACCTTCCTCGGGCCGGGGGTGCACGTCATCTCGGTGTGCCAGCCGACGGTGCCGGTGCTGGCCGCGATCGCGCTCATGGCCGACGCGGGCGAGCGCGTCAAGCCGCGCACCATGATCATGATGGGCGGGCCGATCGACGCCCGGCGCAGTCCGACCGCGGTCAACAACCTCGCCACGCGCAAGTCCCATTCCTGGTTCAAGTGCAACGTCATCCAGCGCGTGCCGGCGAAATACCCGGGGTTCATGCGCCAGGTCTATCCGGGTTTTCTGCAGCACCTGGGGTTCGTCGCGATGAACCCCGCGCGCCATGCCGATGCGCATCGTGATTTCTACAATCATCTGGTCGAGGGCGATGGCGAGTCGGCCGATGCGCACCGGCGTTTCTACGACGAATACAACGCGGTGCTCGACATGCCGGCTGAGTACTACCTCGACACCATCAAGACGGTGTTCCAGGAATTCTCGCTGCCCAATGGGCGCATGTTCGTGCGCGGGCAACTGGTGCGGCCGCAGGCCATCAGCAAGACGGCGCTGCTGTCGATCGAAGGCGAACTGGACGACATTTCCGGCAACGGCCAGACCGAGGCCGCACACGGGCTTTGCACCGGTATCCCGGCGAAGAAGCGCGAGCACTATCTCGCTCCCGGCGTGGGGCATTACGGCATTTTCAGCGGCCGGCGCTTCCGCGAGACGCTGTATCCGCGCATTCGGGACTTTATCCGGCGTCACGCCTGAGAACCAAGCCGCGAAACGCGCTCATCCCCCTCACCTATCTCCCGGTCCTCGACATCGCGTAGCGCAGCGCGAGAGGCAAATGTGACCGCACTTGCCCTTCGCGCCATGCGATGGGCGCTGGCGCTGGCACTGGTCGATGACGTGGTGATCCTCAATACCGGGCGCGTCGCATTCGCCGGCGGCGTCGAGGCGGTACGCGGCATTCAGGAGTTAATTTCGCAGCAGCTCGGAGTGGTGTAGCGCGCTGCTGAACAGGCTGCGCAGTCCTTGACGCCGCCCGAATATGTAGTTACAGTAATTACATCTGGATTCGAGGCTGTTCTCATGCAAAAACTGCCAAAAACCGTGGAACTCAAGCTCGTGGCTATCGGCAACTCCCGCGGCGTGCGGCTGCCCAAAACGCTGATCGAGCGCTACGGCATCCGCGATGTCCTGCTGATCGAGGAGCACGCCGAGGGCCTGTTCCTGCGCGGAAAGAAAGACCGGCGCCTGAGCTGGGAAGACACCTACAAGGACATGGCGAGTCAGCACGAAGACTGGCGCGGCTTTGACACCGCGATCGCAGATGGGCTTGAGCCGGGCGACAAGTGGTGACCGGCCAGATCGAACGCTACTGCGTCTATCTCGCCGACCTTGACCCGGTGCGCGGACGCGAGATCGCCAAGACCCGGCCCGTCGTGGTGGTGAGTCAGGACGAGATGAACCGCAATCTCGACACCGTGGTGGTGTGTCCGCTTACCACCAAACTCCACCCGCGCTGGCGCAGCCGCATCCAGGTCGTCTGCGCCCGCCGCAAGGCTGAAATCGCGGTGGACCAGATCAGGACCTTGAGCAAGGAGCGGCTGGGCAAACGGCTTGACGAGTTGGCCCCGGCGGAAGCGGCGCAGTTGCGTCGCCTGATTTCAGAAATGTACGGCGAGTGAGTCAAAACCCAGTGCCGCTAGTGTTCGACCACATCGGGCGGGTAGACGTCAGCGAGGGCAAAAATGCGCCTAGCTTCGCAACGATCCCGCGACCGCTCGCCCAGCGCCCCGTTCCCTACCCCCGCATTCGCGACTTCATCCGGCGTCACGCCTAGAGGCTGATCCGTCCGGCCGTTATTTAGGCGGCGTGTACTTGGCGAGCTGCTGGTCGATGGCGCCGAACAGGCTGCTGCCCCCGGCGTCCAGCATCTCGATGCGCACGCGGTCGCCAAATTTGAGGAACGGCGTCGCGGGCTTGCCCGCGGCGATGGTTTCGAGCGCGCGCTTCTCGGCGATGCAGGCCGAGCCGACGCTGCGATCGGCGTTGGACACCGTGCCCGAGCCGATGATAGCGCCGGCCGTGAGCGGCCGGGTCCTGGCTGCGTACGCGATCAGCCGCGGGAACTCAAAAGTCATATCCACGCCGGCGTTGGGGCGTCCGAGAGTCTCGCCGTTGACCTGTACCAGCAGCGGCAGATTAACCTTGCCACCGTCCCAGGCGGGACCGAGCTCGTCCGGCGTCAGCGCCACGGGAGAAAAAGCGGAGGACGGCTTGCTCTGGAAAAAACCGAAACCCTTGGCAATCTCCGCCACTGCGAGATTGCGCAGCGACACGTCGTTTATCAGCATCAGCAGGCGGACGTGCTCGCCCGCTTTCTTCGCCGTGATACCCATGGGCACGTCGCCAGTGATCACCGCAACTTCGCCTTCAACGTCTATGCCCCAGTCCTCCGACTCCAGCAGGATGTCGTCGCAAGGGCCGAGGAAGGCGTCGGATCCGCCCTGGTACATGAGCGGATCGCTGCGATACCCCTTGGGCATGTCCGCACCGCACGCCTTGCGCAACAGCTCCGCGTGATTGACGTAGGCCGAGCCGTCGGCCCACTGGTAAGCGCGCGGCAGCGGCGAGGCGCATTGCTTCGGATCGAAGTCGAAGGCGCGGCTGCCGGGGGCGCGGTTGAGCGCGTCGTAGCGGTCGGTGAGCTGCGGCGACACGTAGTCCCAGTCGTCCAGCGCTGCCTGCAGCGTGGGCGCGATGTCGTCGGCCTTGATCGCGTGCTTGAGATCGCGCGACACCACAATAAGCGTGCCGTCGCGGGTTCCGTCTTTGAGGGTGGCGAGTTTCATGTTGAGGTCAATGTTTCCTGTGCAGCCGCATTCTAACCGTTTGTGCCGCGCGGCGGCTTGGGCCGCGAGTGGCGAATCACGTCTTCCGCCCTCATCCGCGCCGCCAGGCATGGAAGCGCGCCAGCCATTGGAGAAGCTTCTGCGGCGCATGCGCTTTCTTCCATACGCCTGCCACATGCTTGTTCGCTTCGGCCAGCGTCGGGTAGATATGGATGGTGCCGAGGATTTTGTTGAGTCCGATGCCGTGTCGCATCGCCAGCACGTATTCGGCGATCAGGTCGCCGGCATGCTCGCCGACGATGGTGACGCCGAGAATCCGGTCTTTTCCCGGTACGGTGAGCACCTTGATGAAACCGTGGGCCTCGCCGTCGGCGATTGCACGGTCCAGGTCGTCGATGCCGTACACCGTCACCTCGTAGGGGATGGCGCGTTCTTTCGCCTCGATCTCGTTCAGGCCCACCCGCGCCGCCTCCGGATCGACGAAAGTGGCCCAGGGAATCACCGAGTAGTCGGCGCGAAACTTTTTGAACGGATCGAACAGCGCATTCACGGCCGCGTACCATGCCTGATGCGCCGCGGTGTGCGTGAATTGATACGGCCCGGCGACGTCGCCGGCGGCATAAATGTTGGGGAATTTGGTTTGCAGGAACGCGTTGGTATCGACCGTGCGGCCGGCAGGGATGCCCAGTTCTTCCAGGCCGTAGCCTTTGAGATTGGCTCCCCGGCCGACGGCGACCAGTAGCGCGTCGAAAGGGATGCGCACGTCCCGGCCCGCGTGTTCGGCGATGAGGATTTTCTCGCCGTTTTCGACGACGAACTGTTTCGCCTCGTGATTGACGAGGACATCGATGCCTTCGGCGCGAAAGCGCTGCGCCACCAGTTCGGACACCTCCGCATCCTCGCGCATCAGGAGGCGCGGCGCCATTTCCACCTGCGTCACCTTGGCGCCGAATCGGGCAAAAGTCTGGGTGAGTTCGGAGCCGACCGGGCCGCCGCCGAGCACCACCAGCCGCCGCGGCAACTGGCGCAGGTTCCACACGCTATCGGAGGTGAGATAGCCGACCTCGTCGATGCCCGGAATCGGCGGAACAAAGGGATGCGCGCCGGCGGCGATGACGATGGCGCGCGTCGTAAGGCGTTCGGTGACGCCGTCGCTGCGCGTGATTTCCACCTCCCACGGCGAAACAATCATCGCCGCGCCCTCGATCACGTCCACCCCGAGCTCGGTGTAGCGCTCGACGGAGTCGTGTGGCGCGACGGTCTTGATGACGCTTTGCACGCGCTCCATGACGTCGGCAAAGTCGAATTCCACCTTGGCCTCGCGGATGCCGAATTCGCGCGAGCGGCGCATGTGAGAAAGCAGTTTGGCGGATCGGATCAGGGCTTTGGACGGGACGCAACCGGTATTCAAGCAGTCCCCGCCCAGTTTGTGTTTCTCGATCAGCGTGACCTTGGCCTTGACCGCCGCGGCGATATAAGCGCTGACCAGCCCGGCTGACCCGGCGCCGATCACGATCAGGTTACGATCGAAGCGAAGCGGTCTTTTCCAGCGAGCGTAGACCTTTTTCATGCGCAGCTGATCCGTGATTTTCTTCGCCATCAGGGGAAAGATGCCGAGCAGGGCGAACGACGCGACGATCGCGGGCGAGAGGATGCCCGACAGGGACTCGATCTTTGCCAGTTGGGTGCCTGCGTTCACATACACGATCGTTCCCAGGAGCATACCCACCTGGCTGACCCAGTAAAAAGTCCGGGTGCGGATCGCCGTAAGCCCCATCACCAGGTTGATCACAAAGAAAGGGAACACCGGCACCAGGCGCAGCGCGAACAGATAAAACCCGCCTTCGCGTTCGATGCCGCCATTGATCGCGCGGAGCTGCTCGCCGAATCGCTGTTGTACCCAGCCGCGCAGCAGGAAACGCGCCGCGAGGAAGGCCAGCGTCGCACCGGCGGTGGAGGCGAAGGACACCAGGACCGTGCCCCAGAGCAAGCCGAAAACCGCACCGCCCGCGAGTGTCATCAGCGCCGCGCCGGGCAGTGAAAGGCCGGTGACCGCAATGTAGGCGAGAAGGAAGGTCAATGCCGCTTTTGCCGGCTGTGCCGCACGCCATGTTTCGATTGCCGCTTGCTGGCTCTTGAAATAATCGAGGCTGAGATAGCGACCCAGATCGAAGCTGTAGAAAGCAAACGCACCGCCAAACAGCACGGCGATCAGCACGAGGCGTCGAAGGATCATCTGGATTCCATGGTGGGGGTTGTTGTTGCGGATTCCCCCTTTGGTCGGACGAAGTCCTCGATTTCTTACGCTGTAATTCGCCCGGGCGGCTGGCGCTAGTCCGCGAAGCGGGTCGGGATGGCGATCTCCGAGTGCAGCGTGCGGTGCACCGGACATTTATTGGAAATCTCGAGCAGCTTGGCACGTTGCTCCTCGCTGAGCGGGCCTTCCAGGCGAATCAGCCGTTCGATGCGGTCGACCTTGCCTTCCCTGGTTTCGCACTCCGCGCAATCCGCCGCATGAATCTTGTCGTGTCTTAGCTCGACCGTGGCGCGCTCGAGCGGAAAACCCTTGAGATCGGCATACATCCTCATGGTCATCGAAGTGCAGGCGCCAAGGCCGGCGAGGAGCAGGTCGTAGGGTGACAGCCCGGTGTCCATGCCGCCGGCCGCGACCGGCTCATCGGCGCGGATGACATGATGCCCAACCACCACGCGCTGGCTGAATTTGCCCTCGCGCGTTTCCTGCACCACGACTTTGCCGGGGACCGGCGCGGGAGCGGTATCGGCCGTGGCGTCGAGGTAGTGCGCCGCCCAGGATGCAAGAATGCTGCCGGCGTAAAGCGCGTCCTCGCGCCGCGACAGCATATGGTCGGCCGGATCGAGGGAAATGAAACTCTTCGGATGCCTGGCCGCCGAAAAAATTTGCGTTGCATTGTCGATGCCGACGACGGTGTCGCGCGGCGAATGCATGACCAGCAACGCCTTGCCCATGCGGGTGAGGTTGTCCCCCAGCTTGCTGCCGGAGATGTCCTTCAGGAACTGCCTGCGTATCCGGAATGGGCGGCCGCCGATATCGACCTCGGCCTCGCCATCGCTCTCAACGGCCGCCGTGTCCTTGATCAGGTGCAACACATGAGCGGGGTCGAAAGGCGAGCCTATGGTCGCCACCGCGACCGCTTCCGGCACCCGCCGCGCAGCGGCGAGGACTGCGGTGCCGCCCAGGCTGTGGCCGATCAGGATGGCGGGCGCGCGGTGGTGCTGCCGCAGATAATCCGCGGCGAAAACGAGATCCTCCACGTTCGAGGAAAAATCCGTGCTGGCGAAATCCCCGCCGCTGCCGCCCAGTCCGGTGAAATCGAAGCGCAGCACGGCGATACCGCGCTCGGCCAGCGCGGCGCTGACGTAGGTCGCGGCCTTGGTTTCCTTGGAACAGGTGAAGCAATGCGCGAACAGGGCGTAGGCAATCGGCGCCGCGGCCGGCGGCAAGTCGAGGCGCGCCGCGAGCATGGCGCCGCCGGCGCCGGGAAACGAAAGCGATAATGACTGAACAGGCATGGAGCCTCCTTCCGGGAAGTTTAAAGGGTGTCGCTTCGGCTACGAACGGTGCCGGGCCCAAGCCTATGGTACACAAGCGCAGCGATGTTCACGGGCTGCGTTTCGGCGAAGGATGTTCCCCTGCGCGGAACACCGCGGTTTGCGGGTTGAATGCGTACCACGCGAACCAGTAGCCGACCACGGCCGGAAGCTGCTGCCCGTCAGAAGTGTGGGCGGTCGCGCGTGACGCTTTGCGGTCGAAACGGATGGTCAGCGCAGTATTGCCGACCCGGTCGGACACCACGCCGGCCGTCTTGCCCAGTTCGACGAAAGGATAAGCCTTGGTCTGCTCGCCGACCCTGACACCCAGGACACGCTCCTTCGGGTGATAACCGGCGGCACGAAACGCGACCGGGAACATTATCTGTTCGCTGCTTTCGTAGCCGGCGTAAGGGTCGCGCTCATAGGGCCGCGTCTGCCCGGTATCGGGCGAGAGCACCTGGGTTGCCGAGTGGCTGTTGCGCCAGTCGGCCCAAGTGGTATGGGTCAGCGGCAGCATCCTCAGACGATGCCCTTTCAAAGGGCCGCTGATTGCTTGCGCGAGCAGTTGCGACCACAGCGACTGAGTCTGCCGGTCATAAAGCAGCACGTCGCTGTTGTAGAGCAGGCCGGAGACGCCGAAGCTCAGCACGCGACCGTCGATCCGACCGTCAAACGCGACCCCGGTACCGCACAGCGGACAGAAGGTGATGACCACGGTATCGTTGTCGAAGCGGTCGTTGACCACCTCGTGCCAGTTGAGGATGCGGATCGGATAAGCGCGCGCGATGCCGCCCCGGACGATACCGAGTACAGCCTCATCGTCGCGCAGGAATGCGGCAGCCTTGGTAGAGGTGAAGTCCGGCTTGTCGATCGCGGGAATGCCGTCCTTGGCCGGTCCGCCGAGGTGGACCTGCTCGCGTGGAATCAGCGAGCCTTTCAGGTCGAAGCCATTCATCTGCTGCGCGAGGACGGTGGCCGGCGCGCCTGTGGTAAGGAGGGCGAGGCAAAGAACAACTTGTCGGAATCTCATCGGGCCTCCAGAGACGGTACCAGGTACAGGCTCTTGGTCGCGTCGGACGGGTGGATTCTTACACTGCTTGTGCATGTAAGAAAGCGTGAGTTGGCGCGACTAAAGGAACATCGGGCCACATTACCGGGTTCTACGGCTGCGCCTGCTTCGCGGGGCGGGTGCTCGCGTCGCGCCACTGCATTCGGGCGAATACGCGCGCAGCGCGGCATTGTTTTTGGGAGCGAGCATGTCTAGACCGATAGGGATTCGCTGGTTGGCGCTGAGCGGCGCGGCACTGGCCATGGGCGTCTTGTTGTCCTGGCTGACTTACGTGCGCAGCGAGGCGGTTCTCGACGTCGCGCGCCCGCTGATCGATCGCGATTTGCCTACGCTGCGGGCGATCGCCGAGCTCAAGGGCAGGGCTTCGGACAGCGAAATGATCGCCTACGAGCTTTACGACTCCAGCGACCGGGAGCGATTCCGGGCGAATGTCGCCGAAGCGAGTCGAAGGACCGCCGTGCGCCTACAGCAACTGCACACGGCAATCACCGATGCGGAAGGCCGCGCTCAGGTCGATTACCTGCAGGATCTCCAGCGCGACACCGACCGGCTTTTCTCGGCGCTTGAACGCGAGCTCGATTCCGGTCAAGTCAATATCGGTGCGGTGCGCGCTATCCTCGGACGGATTTCGGCCAATTCGACCGAGCTAGGGAACCGGCTCGATGTGCTCGTCAGCGGCGTTCAGTCACAGGCCGAGGAGCGTGGCGAAGCCACCCGCGCACGGTTGGGCGACATCATCAGGCTGGTCGCCGTGTTCAGCGCCTTGCTGGTTGTCGCTACCGGCGTCATCGGCTACTTTCTCGGCGCCTATCTCAAGGAGGCGCAGGAACGCCGGCGTCTCGCCCTGTTTCCGGAACGCAACCCCAACCCAGTGATCAGTCTCGATGCAAGCGGCGCGCTCGCCTACGCCAACCCCGGCGCGGTGGCGATGGTCGCGACGCTGCGTCTCGCTTCTGCGGTGGCGCTGCTCCCAAGCGATCTGCGATCGCGGCTGGACGAACTGCGCGAAAGCCGGAGCGAACGCTTGCGCTGGGAATACCCGGTGGGAGCGCGGATCATCGGCATCAACATCCATCGTCTTGAAGATTCCGGCGCCTTCCATGTGTACCTGGCCGACGTTACCGAACGCGAGCAGGCGCAAGCGCAGCTTGAATTCCAGGCGTTTCACGATGTTCTGACCCGACTGCCAAATCGCCGGCGTTTCGAGAACATGCTCGGCGATGCACTGACCGGCGGACGGGCGGGCGCGGTACTGCTGCTCGGCGTGGACCGCTTCCAGACGGTGGTCGATACGCTCGGGCACGCGTTTGCGGATCGACTGTTGTTGAATATCGCTGGGCGGCTGGCGCCTCTCGCGGGCGATGATCAGCCAGCCTGCTGCATCCATCGCTTCGACGGCGAACTGTTCGCCGCGCTGCTGCCGCAAATCGCGGCAGCGGACGATGCGACCGCTTTCGCCGCGCGCGTCGCGCGGGCGATGGCAGTGCCTTTCGTCATCGAAGGCCGCGAAATGTTCTTTTCCTTCAGCGTAGGGATCGCCCATTTTCCCGAAAACGCCTCTAACGTGGGCGACCTGCTGCGCAACGCCGATACGGCGCTGCAAAGCGCAAAGCGCGCCGGCGGCCGCGTCGCGGTCCGTTATGCCGGGGCCATGAGTGCGCGCGCGCTCGAACGTCTCGAGGTCGAGCACGAACTTCGCCGCGTGGTCGAGCGCGGCGAACTTGAACTGCATTATCAGCCGCAACTGGAAATCGGCGGCGGCCGGATCATCGGTGTCGAGGCGTTGGTACGCTGGCGGCACCCGGTCAAGGGTATGATCTCGCCCGCCGATTTCATCCCACTGGCCGAGGAAACCGGCGCCATCGGCGACATCGGCGCCTGGGTTCTGGCGACTGCCTGTACCCAGAACCGGCATTGGCAGGAAGCCGGATTGCCGCCGGTCGTCATGGCGGTCAACATATCGCCGCGCCAGTTCGCCGATCCGGAACTGCCGCAAATCGTGCTGCACGCGCTTCGCGCGAGCGGACTCGCGCCGGAATGGCTCGAGCTGGAGGTCACCGAAGGCGCGGCGATGCACGATGTCGATACGGCGATCGCCACGCTGCATGCCTTCAAGGCCATCGGTGTCAGGCTGTCGATCGACGACTTTGGCACCGGCTACTCCTCGCTCGCCTATCTCAAACGCTTCCCGATCGACAAGCTGAAGGTGGACCAGTCGTTCGTGTGCAACATGACCGAGGATCCGAGCGACGCGGCAATCGCCCGCTCGGTGATCACGCTCGGGCACAGCCTCGGCCTGACGGTCATCGCCGAGGGCGTCGAGACCGAGGCACATCTGCGCCTGCTCGGCGAATACGGCTGTGACGAATTCCAGGGCTATTTGTTCAGCCGGCCGAAACCTGCCGCCGAAGTGCGCGCCATGCTCGATGTGCCGCAGGCGCCAAAAGCCCCGATCGAGGAAGAAAGATGACCATGCGAACAATGAGTTACTGGCAGCGCTTCTTCCGCGTAATGGCCTCGCCGAAGATCGCCGGCAATGGAGCCAAAGTCAGCCTCGTCGTCGGCACCATGCTCAACCTGATCAACCAGGGCGAATATCTGCTGGCCGGCCAGGGATTGATGATCGGTAACGCATTGCTCAACTATCTTGTGCCGTTCTGCGTCGCCTGCTATAGCGGCGCCCGGGCGCTGCCGATCCACGAATCGGGCAGGCAACCGCCACGCAAGGAAGTCCATGATGTTCCGCGACGCAAGCAGTGAGCGTCTCCGGCAGCGTGAATTCTGATTTGCCACGCATTAAAAGCGTTTCCTGTAAGAAACTGGAGACGAACACCGAACTAACAATGCTTATATTCGGCGTGCAGAAGCGACTTTCCTAAGGGGCCGTATTTCTGTTGCATGCTATGAACTCTGTTTTTCCAGACCGCCCTCATCCTGCGGCCTTTTGCAGCGCCGCCAGAACGCGTTCCGATGTGAACGGCAGATCCAGGGCCTTGACACCCCGCGCAGCCAGCGCGTGGAGAATCGCGCTTATCGCCGAGGGTAGCGACCCGGCAACGCCGGACTCCCCGGCGCCTTTGACCCCCAACGGATTGTTTCGACAGGGCACCACCTGGTGGCCTATGACTACGCGCGGCATGTCGTCTGCGCGCGGCATCGGATAATCCATGAACGACGCATTGAGCAACTGGCCATCCTCGGCATAACAGATCCGCTCGCCGAGCACCTGGCCGAGGCCCTGGGCGACTCCGCCCATGATTTGTCCCTCTACGATGGCGTTATCGAGGATCACGCCGACATCGTCGACCGCCGTATGTTGCAAGACACGCGTCACGCCAGTTTCCGGGTCGATTTCGACTTCGCAGACGTGACATCCGTTGGGAAAGCTCATCGCCGGAGAGGTAAACTTTGCGACGTTGCTCAATTCCGACGGAACACCTGTCGGCAGTTCGCGCTGGTTGCGCAGCCTGGAGGTGATCTCCAGAATCGGTATGGCGCGGTCCGTACCGTTGATCCGGAACGCACCATCCGCGAATCCGATGTCATCGGCGGACGCCTCCAGGAGATGGGTCGCAATCGCTTTGCCCCGCCGGATCGCCTCGTCGCAGGAAAGCGCGGCGGCACTGCCGGCCATCATGGTGGATCGGGAGGCAACGGTGGCAACGATCCCTGGCGTCTGATCGCTGTCACCGCAAACGAGCCGGACTTTCCCGACATCGATGCCGAGGCGATCCGCCACCAAGCGTGGAAACGTCGCCAGATGTCCCTGACCGATCGCCTGGGCGCCGATATGCAGGCTCACCGTTCCGTCCTCGGAGAACTGAAGCTTGGCGGGTTCGTCGAGGATGCCTCCGGCCACCTCAAGAAAACAGCAGATGCCAATGCCGCGCAGCATGCCCCTGCGTCCGGATTCCGCGCGGCGCGCCTCAAACCCTTTCCAGTCGGCGAGCGCAAGCGCCTTGTCTAGGATGGCCTCGAATTCGCCGCTGTCATACACCTGCCCGTTGGGCGCGCTGTACGGCATGGCGGAAATCGGGATGAGATTTCGCCGGCGTATTTCTTGCCGATCGATGCCGAATTTTTCGCTTGCCCGATCCATCAGCCGTTCGATCATGTAGATGGCCTCGGGTCTTCCGGCGCCGCGGTAGGGGCCTAGCGGGGAGGTGTTGGTGAACACGAGTCGCGAGCGCATCCGGATGGAGGGAATACGATAAACACTCGACAGACAGTTCTTGATGTTGTTGGTGCCGACGATGGCGACATAAGTGGACGTGTACGCACCAATGCCCACGACGACATCCGCCCGGATTCCCAGAATCAGGCCATTCCGGTCAAAAGCCATCTCGGCTTTGAGCTTTGAATGTCTTCCATGGGTGTCGGCAAGAAAACTCTCCAGTCTGGAGGCGGTCCATTTGACGGGCCGGCCGACCGCCTTGGCGGCAAACAGGATGGCCGCGTACTCCGGATAGGGTTGAACCTTCGACCCGAACCCCCCTCCTACATCCGGGGTAATCACGCGAAGTTTGTCCAATTCAATCTTGAAGACGCCCTCCGCCAGCAATTTGCGCACCACCATCACGCCTTGGGTGCTGGCAATCAGGGTGTAGCGTTCGAGCGCAGGGTCCCATTGGGCGATTGCCGCTCGGGGTTCAAGCGCGCAGGCGGCGAGCGGCGGATCATCCAGTTCGACGGATTCAATGTGAAACGCACCGGCAAACGCGGCTTCGGAGGCTAGTGCGTCGCCATCTTCCCAGTCGAGCGCGATATTGTCCGGCGACCCGGGGCAGATCCGCGCTGCGCCGGCGGAGAGGGCCCGTTCCACGCTGCTGGCCACGGGAAGCGGCTCAAAATCGATCTCTACAAGCTCTGCGCCGTCCATCGCAATCAGAGGACTGGATGCGATCACCACGGCCACCGCTTCGCCCACGTGACGCACCGTGCCATAGGCCAAGGGTGGAATGCCCGCCTGAACCATGGGCTTGCCGTCACGGCCGTTGAACACGCTGACAGGGGGAATCACGCCAATACCGGCCTCCTGCATGTCCCTGCCGGTGATGACGGCGTGAACGCCCGGCAGTGCGCGCGCCCGCGAAACATCAATGCCGCGGATGCGGCCATGCGGCTGCACGGAGCGCACGAAGCATGCATGGAGTTGGCCGGTGACGTCGATGTCGCTGGTGTAGGACCCCTTGCCCTGCACAAAGGCGGCGAGATCGTCGTGATCTCCGGGACGTCCGGACCCAAATCGAAGGCTGTCATAGTTCACGTCCAGATACTCCTGTGCTGTTTGCCGGGGTGGCGCCACCTTGCGCGTTCGTGCCGGGGGTCGCGGCAAAGCGTCAGCGGCGCAAAAATTTCACTGGACCGCATAGTCGATCGGACCGGCCCACCCTTCCTCTTTGAGGTGGCGAAGATAGGCTTCCAAGACTTTCGAGCCGGGTAGGCCCAGCTTGTCGGTGTCCTTCGCCATTTTGTTGGGCCAATCTTTCAATCCTTGCGCCCACGCCCGGCGCGCGTCAGCAGACACCTCGGTGATCTTTGTGCCCGCCGCCGCCATCTTTTCGAGCCCGGCCTTGTTGCTTGCGTCCATTTCCGGACCTTGCCGCGTCTCGTATTCACGGCCCACCTCCACCAGAATCGCCTGCACCTCCTTGGGAAGGCGATTGAAGCTGCGAATGTTCATCGTCATCGGATAGACCGCGACCGCGCCTAAGCCGGCGAGTTTGTAGTGCGGCGCCGGCTCATAAAACTTGGAGCCGAAATACCCCGACGGATACATGATGATCCCCTCGAACACCCCGGTCTTGAGCGAGTTGTAGACTTCCGGCAAAGTTGTGGAAACACCAACCGCACCGGAGCCCTGCAGCCACGGCAGGTTAGGGCCAGCCGCCGCGATTTTGTGGCCCTTCAGGTCCGTAAGTTTGTCCCAGGCGAAGGTCGTGCCGAGATTGTAGTTGTCCAACCCGCCGATCCCAAGCACGCGCTGGCCATGCTTTTTCTCAAGGCCCTCGGTAAGCTGCGGAAACTCGTCGTATACTTTGCGGGCTGCGCGCAGGGCGACTATGCCGCTTGGAGGTCCGAACGGCACCCAGTACGGGAAATTGTTGAGCGGCAGCCTCGATGCCTCAAAGCATACGCAAAACGCCCCGATATCAAGCAACCCCGACTCGACGGCAACCAGTGTTTCCGCCGGCTTAGCAACGCTCCCGCCATATGCCTCGATGAATTGGACGGTATGGCCAGTGCGCGCCTTGACGCGTTTTACCACTTCCGGCACAAAGAACTTCTCGATTTGGCCTACGAACACCGTCGGCGCGCTTGGGTGGCCACTGCCGATTCGCAAGGTAAATGTATCTGCGGAAGCAAGGGTCGCGCAGAACATCGTGACCGTTGCCAGAGTGGTTGATAGACATGCAGTTCGCAGTAACATGGTGGCATCCTCCTTGGTGATTGTTGCGCGTAAATGGGAATTACTGATCGTCAGGTAACTGAAGGAAGCCAGGTGGCCAAACCCGGCCAAATGTAAATCGCCCCGGCTAGCACTAAGAGCATCACCCAATAGGGCATGGCGCCCAGGAAAATCTGGCCTAGTCTCACATCGGGATCGTTGATGCAAGCCTTGACAGTGAAAACCGCGAGGCCGAATGGCGGCGTGATGATGCCCGCCTCTATGGAGAGGATGCCGATAATCGCATACGCAATCGGGTCGATGCCTATCGTGGAGGCGATCGGTGCGAAGATCGGCACGGTCAGAAGAATGATAGAGACCGAATCAATGAACATTCCCAGGATAAACCACACCAGAACCATTGCGGCAACTATCATTGCAGGGGAGAGGCCGGTACCGAAAATGAAAGACTTGATCACGCCGCCAACGCCGCCGATGGCAAGCAGGCGCGAATACATTTGCGCGAATATAAGCAAAAATAATATCGGAGCGGACGTCCGGCCCGTTTCTGAGATCACTTCTAGAATACCGTGCCAGCGCATCCCCTTGGCCATGGCCAGGACAAGCGCAAGCAGCGCGCCCATGCCTGCCCCCTCCGTGGGCGTAAACCATCCAAGCCATATCCCGCCAAGAACCAGGACGATCAATGCCAGACAGCCGAAAGTGCCGACCAGCTCGGATGCCGTCAGTGGCGGAGGTTTGTAGCCCGTTTTCTTGGCTAGCGACGCCTCACGACCACCGAATAAGTCCGGGCAAAATAAAGCGTAGCAGACGCAAAACAGGGCATACATGCCGGCCAGAGCGAAACCTGGAACAAATCCGGCCATGAACAACTTTCCGATCGACAACTCAGTAAGAACACCCCACACGATCATCAGTACCGATGGTGGAATCAACATTCCCAGAGCCGAGCTGCCGGCAATGCATCCCAGGGAAATAGTCTTGTCGTACCCCTCGCGACACATGGCCGGGTAGGCGATCCTGCTAAAGGCGGCTGCGGATGCGACGCTCACTCCGACCACGGCGGCAAACACCGCATTGCCGAGAACCGTCGCGACTGCCAGGCGTCCCGGAACCCGGGTCATTGCCCGGTTGATCGAGTTATACAAGTCGGATGCCGCCCCCGAGCGGGCGACGAATTCGCCCATCAGGATAAAAAGGGGAATTACTGCGAATATGTAGTCGCGAAGGGCCTCGTAGGATGTCGTCGAAAGTATCGATAGCGCAGTATCAAAGTTGCCGGTTACGTAGGCTACGCCGCCAAAACTTAACAGCCCCAGCGCAATGGCGATCGGAAATCCAAGTGCCAGCATGGCAATTAGACAGGTGATAATAACCAGCGTAAACGCTTCGGGGGACATGCTAGTCGCGCCTCCCGGCAGACTTAATTAACCGCCAGGCCATGATCATGTAATTGAGCGCCGCCAGGCAGCACATACAGACAAGAACCGTTCGTATCGGATATGTTGGCACTTTGAGCGAACCTTCATATCCCGCGTACTCCCCAATACGCCAAGCCTCGAGCATGGGATCCCACGCCCCCCACGCGATCGCCGAAAAAAGAATGGCCCCCAGGATAAAACCGATCGCGAGCAACCATCGGGCTATAGCCTCGGGAAGAAAGGGTTCAAGTATTTCGGCGCGGAGCATTCCACCCATGCGTATCGAGTGGCTCAATTGCAAAAAAGCGATGGCCACTGTCGAATTGGCAACAATCTCGGCGGTTCCGGCGAGGGGGAAATTAAACAGTGTTCTGCCGAGGACGTCGACAAGAATGACCAAGGCAAGCATGAATAGCCAAATCGACGCCGATATGTGCAGCAGGCTATTAATTCTTGTAACGAGGCCGTCGATCCGCATGCATCAACCCCAAAAGTTCTGAATGAAAGCGCGATTCCCGCATTCCCAAAAGGCAACAAAGCCTATATCGCCGCTTCTGGCCCGCCGGGCGCCTCTTAGTCGAGAGCGTTTTCTAATCGTCCTCATGCCGCGAGACGGCAACAATGGAACAGAACGAACCGACAACTCCAACGAAACTCCGGAATATGCCGCAAAAGCCTCTGGCCGCACATTCGCTCTTACGGGTGAGTGATGGCCCATATTTCCTTAAGGTCGGTGCCAGACATGCGAATCACCTTCGCGATCGGGCAGTACATTGCAAGTTCCCGTCGGAGTTGTTCGATTTGAGTTTCATTCGCCGCCGTCGTGACATCGACATGGAGCGTCATGGCGGGAAACGGCACGTCTACTTCCTCCGCCAGAGTGACGCCCCGGCGATCGAAATCGACTTCGAGACGAATCTTCAACGCGTCGAAATTTATGCCGTTCTTGTGTGCGATTTTGTGACTGATTACGTTGGTGCAACCGACCAGGGCTGCGGCAAATGTTTCCGTGGGCGTCATGCCGAGATTGGTGCCCCCGCGCTCAACCGGCTCATCGATGGTCATCGTCAGGCCGCGGCCGGAAACGTCGGTGCGCGCATGGGATTTCGAATCGCCTTCCATACGCATCTTGATAACTGTTTTTTCCCGAATGACTGTCATGATTGTTCCTCACTAAAACGGAAATTAGATTGTGAGAATCTCATCCATTCGAAGCGCAATTTCGGCTGCTTCTCCTGCCCCTGCGATTCGCGCGTACTCAATCAAATGCGCATATCGTTACGGCAACGCCGTGTTCGCTCCCCCGTTCAGCGAAAACGTAACCTGAGGTTCGTATGCGGATGAAAGCGCTGCGTGGAGGTAGCACGTGCGCGCGCTATAAAGCAAAAGCTTCTGCATCACGTCGTCCGGCTCATTCCCGTTGAGGAAAAGATGCGTGTCGACCGCCCCCGCGCTGCCGCGCAGAGACCCGTCGGCGGCGCTGCCTGCAACGGAATAAGGGTTATATTGAACAAGGCGTATCGCGCGAACCTTGAATTTCCGGTATTCGACGTAGCGAAGCAATTGCGTGAGATAGCAGAACGAGACTCCCGCAGAAAGCAGAGCAAGGCCGCATGGCGCCCGCTCGCCGGCGGGGCGCTCGTCGCTACGCAGGCCAAAATGGGTCCCGGGCGGGCGGACAAGCCAAGTATCCACGTGCGTCATCCCGTCGGGATCTGACGGGACGCTTTTCCCGGCTACTACGATCTCCACCTTGTCGCCGGATGGCGGCAGCGGAGCAGGCGCTGCCGCAGGTTCCTGCAATCGGGTGATCAACGCCGGGAGATCTGCTGTATCGGGCGGCGGTGCAGGGGCGGACGCGTGGGCAATGAAAGGATCCTCGGCATTGCCCGCCGCGGAAGCGTGCACGCCCTCGACGACGCCGCGCTTGCCGTTTACATAGATGGCGAACGTGTTGGCGAGCGGCTGGCGCAGCGCCGCGATGGCCGGCGACGCGTCGATGGCTGCCCGCAGCAGGCGACCCATTTCGTCCGTCGATGCCGCTGCCCGCACGGCAATCCTGATTTGCGCAGGCTGGGTGGAACCCTGGCCCGTCCCGACAAAGAAGGATCCCGTAAAGGCGTATCGATTCTCCAGTTCGAGTTGCAGCTCTTCGAGCCGGATGCCGAACGGCGGAGCCAGCGCTTTTATGCGGCCGATGAGATCAGCCTGAAGGCCCGCGCTGAAAAAACCGAGCGGAAAAGGCGCCAGATCCGAGCCGCCGAGAAGGGGCCCTTCGTCGCTCACAACCCGCCACGCGCCCGCGCCGTCGCCTTCGGTAACTATGGCTTCCTTCTGATGTCCACCCATGGCGCGGGCCTCGACGCGGAAGACCCCCGCGCCGGGCGCCGCGCCGAGCAGCGGGGGGCGCGCCCCGGTCACCGAATAGCGGAACGCAAGCGGATAGCCGCTGCCTTCTATCGTGTCCGTGATTTCGATCATTCAAGCGTCCTCCGGGCGATCCCAAGTGTGCGCCCCAACGGCAGTTTAGAACCGTTCGCAAGCGCTAAAATCACCCAGAGTCCGCAAAACATGATAATTAGTACTGCTTGGGAGGAATAGGTTGAAACCCGACCACTTATCCGACTTGTTCGGACGCGTAAATCTCAGCGCGCGTGTTTTTCATTCCGGAGACCTGTGCCGTAACGCCAGTTTCGACGGCGTCGATGGATGTGGTCATTTGCATGTATTGCGTCGCGGCCATCTCAAAGTCATTGGTGATGACGGCGTGGCATTGGACCTGGACGAGCCCTTCTTGCTTTTCTACGCCAGACCGGTAAAACATGTATTGGCGATCGACGCTGACTCTCCGCCGGATATCGTCTGCGCTTCCGTGGAATTTTCCGGAGGGCGTACAAATCCAATTGCTTCAACGTTGCCCCCGTTCATTGCCGTCCCGCTAAAGCGCCTATCCGGCTTGGCGGCCACGCTTGCGTGCCTATTTGAGGAAGGTTTCAATCAGCGAAACGGCACAAGACTGATCCTTGATCGGCTTTGTGAGATTTTGGTGATTCAACTTTTGCGAGTCGCCATCGAGGACGGGGAAATCAAGAGTGGCGTATTGGCGGGACTGATGGACCCGCGAATATCGAGGGCGATCATGGCAATCCATGGCGATCCTAATCAGCCTTGGGGATTGCACAAGCTTGCGGCCATGTGCAACGTTTCGCGTAGCCGGTTCGCGGTGTTGTTCAAAAGACGGGTCGGAATGACAGTCGGCGAATACTTGACAAACTGGCGCATCTATACGGCGCAAGAAAGGCTTAGGACGGGCAAGTCGGTCAAGCTGGTGGCACAGGATGTGGGCTATGGGAGCCAATCTGCGTTTACGCGTGCCTTTGTTGGCAGGATCGGAATGTCCCCTCGCGCATGGATGAAACTGCATTGTGGCTGAACGCCGAATTTTCGACTCTCCTGTAATCGCCTGCCCTAGCAGTTGCGACCACTGAGGCCGAGTCTGCCAGTCATAGAGCGGCACGCGACTGTTGTAGAGCAATCCGGAGACGCCGAAGCCCAGCGCGTGTGACCGTCGGCATGGCCGTCAAAGCTTGGGGATAGCCCCTTAGCCGCGCCGAACAGATGAATTCTTTCACTGCCGTCACATGTAAGATTGCCGGGGATGGTGCGACTAAAGTAGGTTCCAACCGCTTTACCGGACGTTATTGTTGTCCCGACTACAGGAGAATTCCGATGCATACCTTTCAATCCTCTTTGCGTTTCATTCTGTCCCTGGTGGCTGCGCTGAGCTTCGCGGCGGCGGCCTGGGCGGCCGGCAAACCGTTCGATCAGGCCGGTTTCGAGGCCGCGCAGGCCGCCGGCAAGCCGATTCTGGTCGAAATCCATGCGGATTGGTGTCCTACCTGCCGCGCGCAGGAACCTGTTATTTCCAAGCTGATGCAGGACCCAAAGAACGCAGACCTTGTTGTCCTGCGCGTTGATTTCGACCAGCAGAAAGACGTGGTCAAGCGCTTCCGCGCCCAGTACCAGAGCACGCTGATCGTGTTCAGGGGAAAGAAGGAGGTATCCCGCTCAACCGGCGAGACGCGCAAGGACGTGATCGCTGCACAGCTTGCCAAAGCCCGTTAGACAAGAACGGTCATGGAATTCGGCCTCGGCACCTATGGTATTGGCTTTGCGGCGGGTAGCTTGTCCATCCTGTCGCCGTGCGTGCTGCCGCTGCTGCCGATCCTGATCGGCACCGCGGCGTCAGCCCACCGCCGCGGCCCGGTCGCGCTCGCCGCGGGGCTTGCGCTTTCCTTTACCGTTCTCGGCGTCTTGCTCGCCAGCGCCGGCGCCGGCCTGGGCTTGGACCAGACGGTCTTCCGCAACGTCGCGGCGGTGATGCTGCTCGGTTTCGGTGTGCTGTTGCTATCGACTACCCTGCAGGAACGTCTTGCATTGGCGGCATCGGGCGTTTCCAGCGCCGGGCAGGGAATGCTTTCGCGCCTGACGCTCGACGGGCTATTCGGGCAGTTTGTGCTGGGCCTGTTGCTCGGCGTGGTGTGGAGCCCGTGCGTGGGGCCGACGCTGGGCGCGACCATCACGCTCGCCAGCCAGGGGCAGCAATTGGCGCAGGTGCTGCTGGTCATGGCTCTGTTCGGCTTGGGAGCGGGACTGCCGCTGTTCATCCTGGGTTCGCTTTCGCGCGAAGCCATGCTGCGCCTGCGCGGCAAGCTGCTCGCCGCCGGCCAGCAGGGCAAGAAAGTGCTAGGCGCGGTCATGCTGTTGCTCGGGGTTTTCATCCTCACCGGGCTGGATAAGCAGCTTGAAACATGGGTGCTCGACGTTGCGCCGGCGTGGTTGACCCAGATTGGGACGTCGCTTTGATCGTGGACGGTAGGGATGTTCACCAGGACTTGAAATGAAATCGGCGAGATCACTCACCACTGCGCGATATTTTCCGACATCATCAAGCTGAAGTCGATCGAAGGTGAGTTCATGGCGCTAAAAGCACAGTTGGACGGGCGCGAGTTACCGCAATAGAACGACAGGTTATTTGGATACAAGCAAACAGTTGTTCCGGATGTTGAATACGGTTCGTACAATTTCCATTTTTCTTCTTTTCAGAGAGCCGCACATGAAAAAGATTTTGTTGTTTGTGATTTCCTTCGCAGCGAGCGGATGGGCCTGGGCCGCACAACCCTTGCTGACTCCGGCTGAATTGCAGTCGCGACTTAATGATCCTGGCTTGCGCGTTATCGATATTCGCGATCCCAAGTCTTACGCTACTCAGCATATCCCTGGGGCTGTCAATGCGCCTTATGGACGCTGGCGCGGTCCTGCGTCGAATCCGGGCGAGCTACCCGAGCTGAAGCAGTTGACCGATCTGGTACAAAGTCTTGGCCTTACCTCTGGTACCCGTGCGGTCGTGGTCTCCAGTGGCGCCGACGCCACGGATTTCGGCGCCTCCGCGCGCGTCTACTGGACGCTCAAGGTGCTTGAGCTTAAGGAACTTTCGATACTGAACGGCGGCGTCAAGGCGTGGTCTCAAGCCAGGTTGCCGCTCGACAGCGCGGCCGTCAAAGTGGCTGCCAGCAACTACACGCCAAAGCTGGACACCAGCCTGATCGCCACTCGCGACCAACTCAGCCAGCAAATTTCCAGCGGGAACCTTAGTCTCGTGGACGCGCGTCCGGCAGCCTTTTTTCACGGGGATACCCGCCATCAGGCCGCCAAGTTGCCGGGCACGCTGAAAGGCGCGGTGATTCTGGAATATACAAAGTGGTTTACGCCTGATAGCGCGACTTTCATTTCGATCGAGGAAGCCAGGAAAATCGCCGCCGCCTCTCCGCTCAACCCGCAACAGGATACGGTGTCTTTCTGCAATACCGGACACTGGGCCGCCACCAACTGGTTCGCCCTGTCCGAAGTGCTGGGGCAAAAGCAGGTCAAGCTTTACCCGGGGTCCATGGTCGATTGGACGCAAAGTCCCGTCGCCCTGCCGATGGACAACGTGCCGAACCGCGCAAAACAGTTGCTGGTCGACGTTAAACTCTGGGTTGATAAAAACTTGTAAAGGACGTCGTGCGGCGTGCCCCTTTGGCAGTCATATTGGCTGCCGTTTTCCTGTTGCTGATTTGGAACTTCTCGGTGCGACAGGGGGTATTGTTCCTGGTCGGCATCGGCATGGGCGGGACTCTGGCTGGTACCAGGTTCGGCTTTACCACGGGCTGGCGGCAACTGGTCGAGCAGCGTGACCAACGTGGTGCTATGGGTCAGTTGCTGTTGCTGGGTCTGGCTGCTTCCCTGGCGATGCCTTTGCTCGGCTCGTTTTCAGAACTGCACGCGGCCCTCGGCCCGCCGAGCATAAGTTTGCTGGTGGGCGCTTTCTTTTTTGGCCTGACCATGCAGATCGCCGACGGCTGCGGTTCGGGAACGCTGTACAAGGCCGGGCTGGGAGTGCCGCTCAATATGGGCATCCTGCCGTTATTTGCGCTTGGCAGCTTTCTCGGTTCGGTCCATCTGGACGCTTGGTTGAGCCTGGGAGAGATCTCCCCTGTCAGTCTGGTGGCCGAATTGGGCGCGGGCAAGGCCCTCGTCGTGACCTGGCTGATGCTGGGCGCACTCGCATTTGCAGTGCGCCGCTGGGCAGGGGGCGATCGGCCCTGGTTGAGCCGAAGCTGGGTCTACGGTGCCGCCCTGTTAGCCGTGCTGGCAAGCTTGAACCTGGTTATCGCCGGCCAGCCTTGGGGGATCGTGTACGGATTCGGGCTTTGGGGCGCCAAGGTTGCCAACGCGCTGGGATGGTTCGACCCCGCCGCCAATGCATTCTGGAGCCAAGCAGGCAACGCTCAGCGACTGGCTCAATCAGTTCTCATGGATGTGACGTCCATCACCAACATTGGCATCCTGGGTGGGGCGCTATGGGTATCCGCACGCGCGCCCGCTTCCAGCAAACCGCTGAGCGCACGGCAATGGGGTGTGGGGCTGTTTGCGGGATTTGTGATGGGCTACAGTTCTCGCCTGGCTTTCGGCTGCAATATCGGCGCCATGTTCAGCGGCATTTCAACCGGCAGCCTGCATGGCTGGATATGGTTGCCCATGGCGTTTCTCGGCACGCTTATCGGCATACGCCTTCGTCGCCAACTCCGCTTCTAAGTCATCGACCACTCATCGCCATGAATACCACTTTAACGTTACGCGGAATTTTCTGGGTTGGGTTGCTTGTGTTCCTGGCCTGGGATTGGAGCCACTCCAGTGCAATCGATCTTCGCCAGGAGCCGCCATTGTTTGCCGCAGGTTCGGGCCAAGTGGTCAGCGGCGGACATTGCTCTATGGCAACGGGAGAGGCCGGCAAATAACGCAGGCAACACGAGGTTCGCCCTGCCCCAAGCCACGCGATCATCGAGGCTTTGGAGTTGACCCGGTTTCGTGGACGCGTCAATCTCTTGTGAAAGGAGGCGCCGGCGTGATTGACCCAGTTGGGGACGTTGCTACGAGTATCAACGGAAACGCTTTAGCGCGGGCGAACCGATTTTCATCCAGTGCCCGCCCCCGAGTTGGACGCGGGTCATGATGGTTGTCTGGTCTTCGGTGCGGTGGTCTCCGGCCGCGGTACCACCGCGCAAAATCCCTGAGGTTCGATTCCCAGCGCGGCATTGAACTTGCTGGAAAGGTTTTGAAAAGCGATAAGGCCGGTCAGCTCGATGATGGCGTCATCGTCGAAATGCTCGCGCAGCCGCCGGAAATGCTCGTCCGTGGGTTGCCGATCGGTATAGGTCACTGCCTCGGCGTAACTCAAGGCGGCCTTCTCGCGCTCCGTGTACAAGTCGCTGCCCTCGAAAGACGCTAAAAGCAAAAGTTTCTCCTCACCGATACCGCGCTTTAGCGCCGTGCCGGAGTTGATGTCCACACAGAAGGCGCACCAGTTGATTTGGGAGACGCGCACGGTGACCAGCGTGCGCAAGGCAGGTTCCAACGGCGACGAGCGGCGGTCGATGGCGCCGTACATCAGGGCCAGCGTGACGAACAGCTTGGGCGAGCGACCCCAGAACCGGGCCGGCTCCAGGATCGCGCCGTAGCGGCGCTTCTGATTCCAGAAAAACAAGCGCACGTACCATGGAAAGCGGTGTTCCTCGGGTGTTTCTATCCTCGGCATGTTGGCTCTGCTCCGTTATGCGGAACGACGATTGCCGCGCGTCCGCGCTTGGCGATTGCGGTTCATTCCTTGGCTTAGCCTGCACAGCAGGACAACTGCTTGACGTCCTTGTAAAACGTCTGCGCGGCGAGCTTTAGTCCTTCGACCATGGTGAGATAGGGAAACAGCTGGTCCGCCAAATCCTGCACGCTCATGCGTGCGCGGATCGCGAGCGCTGCCGTCTGGATCAGTTCCCCGGCCTGGTCCGCCACGGCCTGCACGCCCAGCAGGCGCCCAGTCTCCGCCTCCGCGACCACCTTGACAAATCCGCGTGTATCAAAATTGGCGAGCGCGCGCGGGACGTTGTCGAGCGTGAGCGTGCGGCTGTCGGTCTCGATGCCCTTGAGCCGTGCCTCGGCCTCCGTGAGGCCGACGGTCGCGACCTGCGGGTGAGTGAAGACCACTGCCGGCATTGTGGTCAGGTCAAGGGCGGCATCGCCTCCCGTCATGTTGACCGCCGCGCGGGTGCCTGCTGCCGCTGCGACATATACGAACTGCGGTTGATCGGTGCAGTCGCCGGCTGCGTAAATGTCCGGCGCGCTGGTACGCATGTGGTCGTCGATTGCGATGGTGCCTTGGGGTCCGAGTTTCACGCCGGCATGTTCCAGGCCCATAGCGCGGGTGTTGGGCGAGCGGCCGATGGCAACCAGCAATTTGTCGGCGCGCAACTCGCCGTGGTTGGTCGACAGCACGAACTCGCCGTTCGCATAGGACACGGCACGGGCCTGGGCTTGCGTGAGCACCTCGATACCCTCGGCACGAAAGGCCGCCGTCACCGCTGCGCCGATGGCCGGGTCTTCCCGGAACAACAGGGTATGGCGGGCGAGAAGCGTGACTTGGCTGCCGAGCCGCGCGAAGGCTTGCGCGAGCTCCACCGCCACCACCGACGAGCCGATGACGGCAAGGCGTTGTGGAATGGCCGGGCTTACGAGTGCTTCGGTCGAGGTCCAGTAGGGCGTGTCTTTGAGGCCTGCAATGGGTGGGATCGACGGGCTGGCGCCGGTCGCGATCAGGCAGCGATCGAACGACATTTCGCGCTCCGCGCCATCGGTCAAGCGGACGACGAGCCTGTGGCCGTCCTTGAATCGGGCATCGGCGTGCAGCACCGTGATCGCCTGGTTGCCCGCGAGGATGTCTTCGTACTTCGCCTGGCGCAATTCGTCCACCCGTCCTTGCTGCTGTGCGAGCAGCCGAGCACGGTCGATAGCCGGGGGCAGGGCGGTGATGCCCGCATCAAAGGGGCTGTTCCGGCGCAGGTGGGCGATATGCGCGGCGCGAATGAAAATCTTCGACGGCACGCAGCCGATGTTGACGCAGGTGCCGCCGATCACGCCGCGCTCGATCAACGTGACTTCCGCGCCGTTTTCGGTCGCCCTGAGTGCTGCCGCCATAGCCGCGCCGCCGCTGCCGATCACCGCGATGCGCAGCTTGGTATCGCCCACCTTCTTTTGGGAGCCGGTTCCGAGGACGCCGGGCGGTCGCTCCGACAGGCCCTCACGGGCTTCGGGCGGTGCGCTTGTTCTCAGCGCGGCGCCGTAACCTGCCACCTGTACGGATTGTACGGCGGCTGCAAGCGCGGCAGGATCGAGCGCCTTCTCGGCACTCACGCAAGCGGTGCCCTGGCGGTACGACACCTCCGCCGTCCGGACGCCCGGCACTCCAAGGAGCGCTTTCTCGACGTGGGTGGCGCAGGAATCACAGGTCATACCCGTAATCTCAAGGACTTGACTGTTCATTTCATCTCTCCGTTTTTGGCTTGGGGTTGGCCCGGTACAGCGCAGCAGGCGGCTTCTGCGCGACGGCGGCGCAGTGCATAAATCGTGATGCCGATAAACACGACAAGCGCGGGAATCAGGACGTAATCCAGCCAGCCAGCCCAAGCCGACAGGCCCACGACGCCCAACAGGATCACGAAAATCGGTGTTGCGCAGCATAAGGCGGCCACCACGGAACCCGCGATGGCGGTCTTAAGCAGTGTTCGATTGTCCATAGCTTATTGCTTTACCGTGGCGGGGTAGCCGGCGTCCTTGGTCGCGTTCGTCAGCGTCTCGACGCTGGTCCTGGCGTCGTCGAAGGTCACCACGGCTTGTCGTTTGTCGAAGTTCACTTCCGCTTTGGCGACGCCATCGACTTTGGTGAGCGCCTTCTTTACGGTGATCGGGCACACCGGGCAATCCATGCCGGGCACCGACAGCGTGACCGTTTTCGTGGCGGCCCAAACAGGCGAGCTGAGGGCGGCAGCGAGAGTAATGACAGTAGCGAGGTTTTTCATGATGGACTCCTTGGTTAGTAGAACAGCGGTGCGATGTAGGGAGAGGCGAGTGCGACCACCACGAGGGCGGCCATCAGCCAGAACAGGACCTTGTAGGTAGATCTGACTTGCACAATTGCGCAGACCTCGCCCGATTTGCACGTCGTGGCCGGGCGGAATATGCGCCGGTACGCGAAGAACAAAGCGATTAGCGCCGCACCGATGAAGATCGGGCGGTACGGTTCGAGCAGCGTCAGGTTGCCGATCCAGGCGCCGCTGAATCCGAGTGCGAGCAGTACCAGCGGACCGACGCAACAGGTCGAAGCCAGGATCGCGGCGAGCCCGCCGGCCGCCAGCACGCCGCGCGCGTTTTGCTGTTCGGCCATATATTTCTCCTTCCGGGTATTCGACCAATGGTGTAACGTTACTTCCGTAGTCAAGTACGGAGTCAAGCGTTATGTTGAAACCACTTGCCAAGAGCGGAATCACGGTCGGCCAGCTTGCCCGGGACGCGGCGGTAAACGTCGAAACCGTCCGCTATTACCAGCGAATCGGGCTGCTGTCCTTGCCAAGCCGGAATTACGGCAGTATCCGGCGGTATTTGGCGAATGATCTAAAGCGCATTCGCTTTATCAAACGGGCACAGAATCTGGGGTTCTCGCTGGATGAGGTCGCCTTACTCTTGGGGCTATCGGACGGCAAGCACTGTCGAGAGACCAAGGCGCTGGCGCAGAAAAAACTCACTATGGTCGAGGAGAAAATAGCCGACCTGGAGGCCATTCAGAAAGCGCTGAAGGGCTTGGTTACAAAGTGCTCGAAGGGTAGCCGAGGATGCGGGTGCCCGATTATCGATGCCTTGATCGAGGACGAGTCGTAAGCGGTTGTCGTTGGAGCCTGTGTGTCGCTTTGGACCGGCGCGCATGGAATGGCGAAGTCGATGCTGACGTTCTTCGCGGCGGATTCCTTCCGGTTTGGCGACGCGGTCGAGGTGCATGACGGTCGGATTCGCGATTCAAATCGGTTGATCGGACACACATGCCGGTAGAACTGACATAGACCTCCCGTTCCGCCATCCGCATACTCCGAGTCGTGCCTGCTTGCCTCGGCGTATGTCTTTGGCAAGAAGCGAGTACGCAATCTGAATCAGGAGATATCAATGTCAAGTTATACTCTTCAAACGCCCGAATCCGCCGCTGAATCCGCCCGCCCGGTCCTGGAGAAGGCGCGCAGTACGCACGGCTTTGTGCCGAACCTGTATGCCGGGCTGGCGAATGCCCCCGAGGCGCTGCTCGCCTACATTTCCCTGTCGGGCCACTTCGACAAGACCAGCCTCACGCCGCAAGAGCGGCAGACCGTGCTGCTGGTGGCCAGCGTCGAGAACGGCTGTGAATTCTGCGTTGCCGTGCATTCGTTCATCGCCAAGAAAATGGCGGGCGTGCCCGAGGACGTGGTGAAAGCCCTGCGAGAAGGCAAGGAGCCTGCGGACGCCAAGCTTGCGGCGCTGGCGGCCTTTACGCTGGCGGTGGTGAAAGATCGCGGCTGGGTCGCCGACAGCCCGGCGCTCGCGCGCCTCCTCGCCTCGGGTTACAGCAAGGAACAGGCGCTGGAAGTGGTGCTCGGTGTCGTTCAGAAAACCCTCAGCAACTACGCCAGCCATTTGCTGAAGACGCCGCTCAATAGCCAGTTCGAATCCGAACGCTGGCAGCGCGGTTAATCAATAGCCGCGATGGGATGACCGGGATCCGGGCCATCGCGGCGGACAGCTCCCGGGCCGACGCCGTGGTGCCGTTTGAATGCGCGGCGAAACGCGGCTTCGGACTGGTAACCGAGCGCTGCGGCGACTTGGGCCACGCTTTCGCTCGAAGTGCGCAGCCTGATCGCCGCGATGAGCATGCGCCAGTGCGCGACGTACTGCATCGGCGCCATTCCGACGGCCTTCTGAAACTGCTCGGAAAACACCGAGCGCGACACGCCGGCGGCGGCGGCCAGTTCGCTCAGCCGCCACCGCAGTCCCGGCGCGCGGTGAAACGAGGCCAGCGCCCGCCCCAATCGCGAATCGGTCAGCGCGCCGAGAATGCCGCCGTGGATGAGACCAGCCTGAACGGCGTGCCGCAAGACCGCCACGAACAGCACCTCCGCGAGCCGGTCGAGAATCACGCCGTGGCCCGGAAGCATCTGGGAGGCCTCCGCGGCCAGCAACGACGTGAGCGGCCCGAGCAGCGCGGCGTTCGCCTCATCCCTGGTCGGCAATACGAGCACGTCCGGCAATGCGTCGAGAACCGGATTTTGCGTGTGGGCAGCGAACGTCAGTTGGCCGCACACCAGCCCGGCGCCAGAACGTGGTGGTCCGGAGGCGGAATAGGAATCATGGCTCTCGATCTGGGGCTCCGCACTCAATACGTGCCACGCGCCGCGTGGAAACACGAGCAGGTCACCCTCGCGGAACCGCAGCGGCGGGGAATCGTTTTTCAGGTGCAGCCAACCTTGGCCATAAGCCACGAGATGGAAGCCAGGGCCCGGATGCGCGTCCATCGGATTCACGCGCCAACGGCCGCACACTTCGGGGCTGGCGTAAATGGATGCCCGCAGCTGCAGTGTCTGCAGGTAGTCCGACAGGGGGTCGCTCGGGTTGGCGGGGATTGTCATGTTGATGAATGAAACAAGTACGACAGGCGGCCGCAAAAGTCAAGACGGCTTTCTGGGTTTTCCCAAGCATTACCTCAGTCCGGCAAACAGGTTATGCTCGGCATATGAATATGCCAATCCAGTCCGATGCCAAGCAGGATCAAAAAGGAGCGTTACCTAACCGAAGAAAGCTGCTTAATCTGTGGACCCCCGTCATCCGGAACCCGTAACTGAGGCCGGGACCCAGCCGCGGACCGTGTCGTGGGTCAAATTGCTAACCAAACCAATGGAGGGCCGCCGCCGTGTCATATCTGAGGTCATTGCCGCCCGATGCCGTGCTATTGAACGTGTTCAAGTCGTTTCCGACCACGGCGAAACCTCTGATCGAATACCACGAAGCTCTCCTCCGGGGGCCGTCGCCCCTGGCTGTGGCCGAGAGGGAACTGATCGCGGGCTATGTCTCGGGGATCAACGCCTGCAACTACTGCCGTGGTGTGCACGAAGCGACGGCGCGAGAGTTTGGAATTCTAAAGGGGCTGATGGTTCAGCTCATCGATGACATCGACAAGGCGCCGGTTGATCAGAAAATGAAACCGATTTTGCGTTATGTTCGTAAACTGACGCTGTCGCCATCCAAAATGACACAGGCAGACGCGGATGCGGTGTTCGCGGCGGGTTGGAACGATCAAGCGCTGCACGATGCGGTATCGACCTGCGCGCTGTTTAACTTCATGAACCGGTTTGTCGAAGGGCACGGCATCAAGGCGGGTCCGGAGTACTACTCCATGTCGGCAAAGCGTCTTCATGATGGCGGCTACAGCGGTCTGCTGCGGATACTTGGTCAGTAGGAAAGGCAGAGCTGGTCTTGCATGATGCCAATCGCCATCGGAGTGCAAATAGTCGACGTCTCGCATGCATAAGGATCATATGCATTGCGCGCTTGCGTCGGGGAGGGAATCGGAAGCGTCATGCGTGATGGGTGGATTCGACCGCTTGTTCCCCGCGGGGGCGGTCAGTCTCGATCACCGGCCGAGCGCATGACCAACGGCTCGGCCAAGTCGATGTTCAGCACAGTCGGCGTCATTCTGGCCGCGGGGCTGCTGTTGCTGATTGTCGTTGGCATCGGCGCCTGGTGGCTTTGGCCGATGGAATTCAGCTTCGGCAGCGAAAATACGATTGACGGAACGGTGGCGCAAATACGCTCGTGGGGGCCATGGGCCGCGCTGGCATCGATTGCGCTCATGGTCGCGCACTCGTTTCTTCCGTTCCCCTCCGAAATCATCGCGCTGGCCAACGGCATGGTGTTCGGACCGCTTTGGGGGACGGCGATAACCTGGGTCGGGGCGATGCTCGGGGCCATCAGCACTTTCGGTCTGGTGCGTCTGCTTGGCAGGTCGTTTGTGCATCGAATGCTCTCCGAAAGTCAGCTACGCCGGCTGTCGGAATGGTCGTCCACGCGCGGCGGCATGGCATTATTGATAGGTCGCTTGATTCCGGTCATTGCCTTCAATCTGCTCAATTACGCCGCGGCTCTGACGGATATCTCCTGGTGGACGTTTATCTGGGCCACCGGGCTCGGCATACTTCCGCTTACCATATTGCTCAATGTTTTCGGCGACAGCATGTTGACCATGGCGGCGTGGAATTGGGTTTGGCTGCTGTTGGGTGCACTTGCCGTTCTCGTTTGGGTCCTCGCAAGGCGCCGGTCACGGGCGGCCGGGGGCGCGTAATTCGATGGCTGAGTCATTATCCCGACGGCATTGATATGGCAACTATGGAAACATCATCCCGTGCCACGCTACCCTCGGTTGACCGCCTGCTGCGGAGCGGCGAGGCGGAATCACTGATTGCGCAATACGGCCTCCTCGCGGTGACTTCTGCAGTTCGCGAGATTCTAAGGGATTTGCGAGTTGTGCTGAGGAGCGCAGGTCAGCCGCCCGACGTCAGCGACATCGGGATCGTCAGCAGGGTATCCGCGCGCCTGTTCGAGGAGGCGCAGCCGTCTTTGCGGCCGGTGTTCAACCTGACGGGCACTGTGCTGCATACGAATCTCGGGCGAGCACCCTTGCCGCTGGAGGCCATCGAGGCGGTTGCCGCTGCTGCGCGCGGCGCAAGCAATCTCGAGTACGACCTGAGCACGGGGAAACGCGGCGATCGCGACGACCACCTGGAATCGCAACTCTGCCATTTGACCGGCGCCGAGGCGGCGACGGTGGTAAACAACAATACGGCAGCGATCATGCTCGTTCTTAACAGCCTCGCGCTGCGCAAGGAGGTGCCGACCTCGCGCGGCGAACTCATCGAGATCGGCGGATCATTTCGCCTGCCCGACATCATGTCGCGGTCCGGTTGCAGGCTGCGCGAGGTAGGTACCACCAATCGCACCCATCTTCGCGATTTCGAGGAGGCGATCGGACCGCGAACCGGACTGGTGATGAAAGTCTGCACCAGCAACTATGTTATCGAGGGTTTTACCGCCTCCGCGGAAGAGCCGGCACTTGCCCGCCTGTGCCGTGATCGAGGCGTACCTTTCGTTGTCGATCTGGGGAGCGGTTCCCTCGTCGATTTGCGCCAGTTCGGTCTGCCCCATGAACCGACAATCTGGGAGACCTTGGAAAGCGGTGCGGATATCGTGACCTTCAGCGGTGACAAACTGTTGGGTGGTCCGCAGGCCGGAATCATTGTCGGCCGCAAAGACCTCATCGAACGGATCAGACGCAATCCGATGAAACGGGCACTGCGCGTGGACAAACTGACGGTTGCGGCACTGTCTGCGGTGCTGCGGCTTTATGCCGATCCGGCGCGCCTGATCGAACGCCATCCCGCACTGCGCCAGCTCACCAGGTCGTTGGAGCGTATTCGCAAATTGGCCGAACGCATGCGGCCAGTCCTCGCGGCAAAGCTCGATGGCATTGCGTCGGTGGAAGTGATCGACTGCGACAGTCAGATCGGGAGCGGTGCGCTGCCATCGAAGAAAATTGCGAGCGCCGGACTGGCGCTGAAACCGATGCGCGCGGCACACAGCGGTACTTGGTTGAAGCATCTTTCGGCGGCGTTCCGCGCCTTGCCCATGCCGGTCATCGGCAGAATCGAGGACGGCCGCTTCATCCTGGACTTGCGCTGCCTGGAGGACGAATCCGCGTTTGCGGCACAGGTAGCGTCGCTACAGCCACGCGCGAGCGTCGCCGGATGATCGTCGCCACGGCAGGCCATGTCGACCATGGCAAGACGCTGCTCGTCAAGGCGCTCACCGGCGTTGACACCGACCGCCTGCCGGAGGAGAAACGGCGCGGTCTCACCATCGACTTGGGGTTTGCTTATCTGCCGGTCGGGCCAGATTGCACGATCGGATTTGTCGATGTCCCCGGACATGAACGCTTCATCCGCAATATGCTCTGCGGCCTGGCGGGGATCGATTTCGCGCTGCTCGTGGTCGCGGCCGATGACGGGCCCATGTTGCAGACCAGAGAGCACCTTGCGATCATTGATCTTCTTGGGGTGCACGGTGGTGCCGTCGCGCTGACCAAGGTAGACAGAGTCGATGCGGAACGGGTGGCGGAAGTCAGGCAGGAGATTGCGAGATTGGTCCGAGCGACGACGCTGGCGCACTCGCCCGTGTTTCCGCTATCAGCGATTTCCGGCGAAGGCATTGATCCTCTTCGAGAACATCTGCAGCGGGCCGCGCTCGAGCATCGACCAAGGGAGGCCACTGGAAATTTTCGTCTCGCGGTGGATCGAGGCTTTACCTTGGCCGGGGCGGGTCTCATCGTCACGGGAACCTGTCTGTCCGGATCGATCGCAGTCGGTGATCAGGTCCGCGCGACGGCCGCCGGGCTGGCTGCTCGTGTTCGCTCGATACACGCACAGAATGCGTCCGCCAACAAAGGAAAAGCCGGCGATCGGTGCGCGCTCAATCTGGTTGGTGCCGATCTAAAGAGTGGATCGATAGTTCGCGGTGACTGGATTGTCGCCGGAAACGTGCCGGAATCCGTGCGCAAGATCGACGCGCGGATTCGGATTCTAAGCTCCGAACAAAAGGCGTTTGCCCATTGGACGCCGGTGCATGTCCATGTGGGCGCGGCGGACCTGACCGGCCGCGTCGCCGTCCTCGAAGGAACGAGCATCCAACCTGGCGAATCTGCACTGGTTCAATTGGTGCTCGAACAGCCTGTCTGTGCCGTTCATGGTGACCGGTTGATCATTCGGGATCAGTCTTCGCGGCGTACCGTTGGGGGCGGGCGGGTCATGGATGTATTCCCGCCAGCGCGAGGCCGGGCGAAACCGCAGCGCTTGGCTTACCTGGCTGGGATGGAGAACGACGACGACGCAAAGGCGTTGAACACGTTGCTCAATGATGCCGCGGGCGGGCTCGAGCTTTCAAAGTTTGCCTCGAATCGCAATCTTCGGTCTGAGGAGGCTGCCGGACTTTTTGCAACTGTCCCGATGAGGAAGGTTGCAACCGAAGGCGGTCCGCTGGGATTTTCGGTATCGCACTGGAATGCCTTGCGGGCAAAGGCCGTTGAAGCGCTCTCTGCCTGGCACAGGCTACACCCGGAGGTCATCGGCCCGAGCGAGGATCGCGTGCTGCAAGAATCCGGTACGTCATTGTGCCGCGAAGCGACCATCGCGGTCGTGGCCGAACTCGTGGGGGCGGGTGCGATGGTCAGGAGCGGGACCGGCGTGCACCTGCCGGGGCACCAGCCGAAACTGCAGCCTGCGGATGCCAGGCTGTGGCAACGCATCGAACCGCTGCTTCAGGAAGGCGGCTTGCGGTCTGTGGCTGTGCGTGAAATTGCAGGGGTGATTGGCCTCGATCAGGACAAGGTTCAGTCGCTGCTGACGCGGATCTCGCGCCATGGCTTGGTTGTAAGGGTGTCGCAGACCCGTTTCTTTTTGCCGCGTGCGCTGCGTCGTCTTGCGCAAATCGCGCAAGATCTCGCGGAGGGCGGCCAGTCCGGCTTGGTGACTGCAGCAGGATTCAGGGACCGATCCGAAATCGGGCGCAATCTGACGATCGAGATTCTGGAATTATTCGATCGGACGGGATTCACGCGCAGGGCCGGTGAAGCACGCAGGGTGCTGCGCCCCGCGCGCGACGTCTTTGTTGACATAGAGTGCGCATCCGATATATAGATTCAAGATCGACGATGGAAGAGATCCGCATCCCGGTGGAGCGCCCGGACTTCAAATCCGGCGAGAGGCGTTTGACGTCTCTGGTGGGTTCGACTCCCACTCTTTTCCGCCACTTCGAATGATGGGCTCCTTCTACGCCTGCTGCGGGTTGCGTCACTCCGGGAAACGTGGTACTTAGGGTACCGGGATGCAGGTGGGAAACCAGCCGGCCAGTGCTGTGCATTGGCAGGCTTATTCGGAGGTGCTAACAGATCATGGTTCGTCTTGCTGATCTTTCGGAGCCGGAGCGCAATTACCTGCTCGGCAGAATAAAGGACCTGGCGGGATTCGACGGGCGTCCCTGGGTTGCCGGACCTCTGTTGAACAAGCGCCGGGTAGCCATCATTACGACCTCGGGTATTCATCGCGAGGGGGACCGGCCGTTTGGTGATGGCGCGGCAGATGTCGACTACCGTGTTATTCCGGGTGATGTGAGTGCCGGCCACCTGGTGATGAGCCATGTTTCAGTGAATTTTGATCGAACCGGCTTTCAGCAGGACATCAACGTCGTCTTTCCCCTCGACCGACTGAAGGAGTTGGCGGCTGAGGGTGTGATCGGCGAAGTGGCCGACTACCACTATTCCTTCATGGGTGCGCCGCCGCCCCGCGGTCTCGAGCCGAGGGCGCGTCAGCTCGCCGGGATGCTCAAGAAGGATCGTGTCGATGCGGTGCTGCTGACACCGGTCTGACCGAACTGCACGGGCGCCGTGGGCGCCCTTGGTCATTTCCTCGAAGAAGAGGGCGTTCCGACGACGCAGATTTCGCTGGTTCGGGAACACACCGCGGCGATGAATCCCCCTCGGGCGCTGTGGGTTCCGTTCATTCTCGGGCGGCCCTTTGGTGTCCCCAACGACGCGGCGTTCCAGCGGCGCGTGCTTGTTGCCGTCCTGGGCCTTCTGGAGGCGAAGTCGGGCCCTGTGCTCGAGGACTATCCTGAAGATGCCCCGCGCCCCCCCGATCAGGAGCTGGAGGGATTTGCCTGTCCGTTCACGCTCACGCGTCCGCCCGAGAAAAGTGATTTGGCGGGCGCGCTGCAAAGGGAAATCGCCGAGCTCGTGCCCTGGCACGAACTGTCGCAGAAAAAGCGTGGGCGCACGACAGCGGGCATGAGTGGACTGCCTGCAGAGGCGGCTGCCAAGTTTGTGACGGATTTTATTGCTGATCCGTCCATTCCGGGCTATCGCGATGACCTGACCCCCGTGGGCGCGCTGCGGCTCGCTTGCCACGATTTAAAGGCCTACTATCTTGAAGCGGCAGCGGCTCAACCGGGCGCGCGTGCGGCGATGGAAGCGGAGCAGTGGTTCTGGCGCGAAACCGTGATCGGTCAAGTGTTCTTCAAGCTGCGCGATGCGTGTTCGTCCAGTGAGGACAAGGCGCTGCAGCACTTCGGCGCAAAAAACGTGGTGCCGATGGCGATCACGCGCTGTCCGTAGCGTTTAGCGCGGCTTCAATCCGAGCTTTTCCGCGGCAAGCGACGTGCCAACCACGCGGGCGCGGATCTTTTCGAAGGCGATGTCACGCGCAGTCGAGGTATCGTCTCCGAACGGTGAAAATCCGCAATCATCGGTCGTGCCCAGGCGCTCAGGCGCGATGAACTCCGCCGCCTCCAGCACGCGATCGCGCACCTGCTCTGGGCTCTCCACTGCTTGCTTGATCGGGTTGATGACGCCGATAAAGATGCGCTGATCGGGTTTGGCGCATTCCCGAATGATGCGCAAGACTCTGACGCGATCCTGCTCACCCGCGAGCGCGATGAAGAAATTGCCCGCATTCAGCGCAAACAGGTCCGGCAGAAGATCGGCATAGTCGACATCGGCGCTGTGCGTGGAATCGAGATCGCCCCCCGGGCAGGTGTGCACCCCGATGCGTTGTCTTTCCTCCGCGGAAAAGCGATTCAGCACGCGATTGTTGAGGCCGATGAACTGTCGCAGCAGGCCCTTGCTCGGGTCCAGCTTCACCGACAACCTGCCCTCGGTAAAGTCGACCTGAACGCTGCTGGCGCCTTTCTGGAGGCAGCGCCGGATGTCGCTTTCCGCCTCGCGCACGAGATCGGCGAGGAACGACTCCTGCGAATACCCCGGAATGCCGTCCTTCGGATACAGCAGGCTTAGCGCGGACGCGGAGATCACGGCCTGCTTAAGCGGAAGCGTCGTATGCTTTCTCGCTTCCTCGAGATAGCTGTCGCAGTAGACGCGATAACGGAATGGCCCCGCGGTCAGGCGCGGCAGCTGGCGGAAGTGGCCATCGGCGAATGGTATCTTTACGCCATCGGGGGCGAGATTGGCAAGGCCATGGATCGGGTAGGTGGCAAAGCTCGGCTTGCTCTGCTCCCCGTCCGTGATTATGGGCGAACCCGTGGCCTCGAAGCGACGGATGGTGTCTCGGATTGCGTGCTGATACAACGCGTCGAGTTCGGATTGTGAAATGCGCGCCTCGGAGAAAGCCTGCACGCCAGCGATCAGCTCTCTTGGGCGCGGCACGCTGCCGATTGGCTCGGTCGGAATGGTCATCGAGTCGTCCTCCTTCAGTGAAATTCGCCCTGTCAGGTTACAGTATGGCACTTCCTTCAATGTCTAGCGCAGGCTCGAGTGATGTTCAAGCCTTCCGATTCACCGGAAGGCGCAGCATCAACCCGGTGCTGACGCAAGCAGATTCGGGAGGACGCTAAGCTCCGATATCTCCCCATCCGGTGTCGCCGGAATGCGCTCCGGCGCCTGAGCGAAGCGATTGCACCACACCACGCGCATGCCGAATGCCTTGGCCGAGAACGCATCCCAGGCATTGGAGGACAGGAAGCAGATGCGCGACGGGGCGATTTTCAGTCGCTCGCACGCCAGGCCATAGACGGACGGATGCGGTTTGTACACGCCCACCTCTTCCACGGAAAGCACGGCATCGAACAATCGCTCCAGCCCTGCGCTATGCACGACCGCATCAAGCATGGCGGGCGTGCCGTTGGAGAGAATGGCCAGTTTCCTGCCCGTCGCCTTCAGCCGGCGCAGCGTTTCGGGCACCTCGGGATAGGTGGCCAGCTTCAGGTAGAGGTCCATCAGCCGCTCGCGCAGGCCCGGGCGCTCGAGCCTCAGAGTGGCGAGCGCAAACTCCAGCGCCTCGCCGGTGACCTGCCAGAAGTCGGCGTGATGGCCGGCCAATCCTCGCAGCCAGGTGTACTGAAGCTGCTTCTGTCGCCAGAGATCGGAAACGCGTTGCCATTCTTCGCCCAGCTCGCCGCGGGCGGCGCTCGCCGCGCTGTTGAAGTCGAACAGCGTGCCGTAGGCATCGAATACGCAGGCATCGACGTCAAGAAGTGGTTTCGTGCTCATCGGTTCAGTTCTCCAATTTCGGGTCAAACTACGAGCGTAACTGATGCTCGCAGCCGTCCGGCTCAGTCCCAGTCTTTTTCGAGCACCTCGGGGACTTTGCGCGACGCGCGGCGGAGAAAGTTGATCTGGCGCGAGAAATTACTGCAACGATCACACATCATCAGGTGCAGGCGGAGCAGCATGCGCTCCGACGGCGTCAGCGGCTGCTCCATCGCGCGCGAGGAAAGCTTCGACGCTTGCTCGCACGAATACATCAGCTTACTCATGGTGCACCCCAAACCATTTCTTGCTCATGCAGGAACGCAAGCTCAGCCTCGCTCTAAACAGTATCACGTGCAGGTTAGTCGTCGAAATCTCGATCTTCTTACAGATTTCTTCCGCTGACAGGCCCATTACCTCGCGCATCGAGAACACCAGCGCGTCGCGCTTGGACATTCTCTGGCAGCACTCCTGATAGACGCGCCAGAACTGGCTTGACTCGAGCGCGGCATCGGGCATTCCCCAATCCGCCGGCGGATCGACCCATTTGCCCTTTGCGTTGAACGAGCCATCGTTGGATTCGCCGTCCTCGCCCAGCGCAAACGCGTCTGCGGGCAGCCCGCGGCTGCGGCTGCGGACGAGGTCGATGATCTTGTGTTTGAGGATGCCGGTGAGCCAGGTGCGCAGTTGCGAGCGACCCTGGAAACGGTCGCGCTGGGCGAGCGCCGCGATGAGCGTGTCTTGCACTGCATCCTCGGCGAGCGAAGGATCGTGCAGATGAAACAGCGCGTAGCGCTGCAGATACTTTCGGTGCGACTCCAGGGATTGCGCCTGATCGTCTTCTTGGGTCATCGTGTTTATCTTGCGGATTATGATCCAACTTGTCTGGCAGGGCGCGCGGGCCGAGCACTGGATCAAGGCCGTGCGCGTTGGGGCATTTTCCCATGAATCGCCTTGGCGCGCGATGCGGCCTGGCTCTTCAGGGAATGACCTCGACGCCTCGCCAGAACGCAATGTAACCGGCAACTTTCGCCGCCGCCGGCTTGGGCGTCGGGTAATACCAGGCGCCGTCCTCGTTGACCTGGCCGTTGACCACGATGTCGTAGTAACTGGCTTCACCCTTCCAGGAGCAGGCCGAATGGTTGTCGCTTGGGCGAAAATACCGCATGTCCAGCGATTCCGGCGGGAAGTAGATGTTGCCCTCCACGGTTTCAAAGCGCTCGGCCTGCGCGATCACGACATCGTTCCATACGGCTTTCGGCATGATTGTGTCTTAGTGGAGGATCGAAGAGCCCGAGCGGCGCGGGAGTCACAGGCTGTAGCGGCCTTGCCACGCGCCTCTGGCAAAGTCGATGCTGACGTTCTTAGGGGCGATCTTGCCGACTGCCTCGCTGTGTAACTCCATTTCCGGCTGGCGGCCCAGGCGTTCGGCCACCTCAAAGCTGCAGGCCGTCGAGGTCACCGGCCGAAAGTATAGGACCAGCTTGTCGCTCGCCGCTACAGTTTCCCGGTCGCCGGCTTCATCGCGAAAGTGCACGAACTTCTTCACCAGACAGGAAAAATACAGTTCAAGCTCGACGACCAGCGGGCGGGGGCGCCGGGCAAGTTCGCGCGCGGCGGACCTGGTCCACTCGACTAAGACATTCCGGCCGTTGATGACGATGCTAGCCGTTCGTTTTTCTTGCGTCATGAGAATCTCCCACTGAATACAATGTGGACCTTGCGGCCGGAACACGACAAATCCATGGCTTCAACAAGTTAGTCGACTCAAGCGTTGAATTCTTACACTTTGTGAGCCCTGGTTGTAAGTTTCGCTCGCAGTCTGCGACTAATTAAGAAATTGGGCCATCGCTTCAGTTTGCCGCATAACACGAAGTAGATTTCTCATCCATCAATATGACGCAAACCATGCTGTCGATCTCGATCATTCTGCCAGTATTGAATGAAGTGCTCGGGCTAGCAGCCGCACTGGAAGCCCTGGCACCCTTGCGGACAGGCGGCGCGGAAGTCATCGTCGTGGATGGCGGGAGCTCGCACCGCAGTGCTGAAATTGCCGCACCCTATGCGGATTGGGTGCTCAGCGCTCCACGCGGTCGGGCCAGCCAGATGAACGCCGGTGCGGCCGTGGCGCATGGCCGGGTACTGCTGTTTCTGCACGCCGATACCAGGTTGCCCGAAAGTGCCGACCGGCTGATCATTCAGGCCGTCGCTTCCGGTCGTCATTGGGGACGCTTCGATGTGTGCATCGAGGGAAATTCCGCATGGCTGCCAGTGGTGGCCAAGACGATGAACTGGCGCTCGCGCCTGACGGGCATCGCTACCGGCGATCAGGCGATCTTTGTTTCCCGGGAGGCATTTCATGCGGCGCGAGGCTTTCCCGACATTCCGCTGATGGAGGATATCGCGTTGTCTCGGCGACTTCTCAACATTGGCCGTCCGGCCTGCCTTGTGGCAGCGGTTGCGACTTCCGGGAGGCGCTGGGAGACGCATGGAGTGTTGCGCACGATTTTGCTCATGTGGTGGCTGCGATTGCGCTATTTCTTCGGCTCCGATCTGCGCCGGTTGGCATTGGCGTATGGCTATGTTCCCCGTAAGTCCTGACTTATCGGAGCGGATCGGTGTGGCGATTCTGGCGCGGGCGCCTATTCCCGGTGAGGCCAAGACAAGGCTGATTCCCGTACTTGGCGCTGACGGGGCGGCTCGCTTACAGCGCTGGCTTTTGCAACGGACCGTGACCATGGCGCTGGTGGCCGATGTCGGTCCGGTGAGTCTGTGGTGCGCGGGCGACCCCGGCCACCCCGATTTCGCCCGTTGCCGTGCCTTCGGTTCCGTTACCGTACATCGTCAGCCGGACGGCGATCTGGGTACGCGCATGCTCACGGCGGTGCGCCAGTCGCCGACGCCGGCGGGGACGCTTGTGATCGGCACCGATTGTCCCGCCATGAGATCCGCGCACCTGCGCCAGGCGGCACGACTGCTGCGTGACCACGATGCGGTAACGTTTCCCGCCGAAGACGGCGGCTATGTGCTTATCGGGATGAAGAACCCGTCGCCCGGAATATTTATCGGCATCGATTGGGGCACGGAGCGGGTCATGGCGCAGACACGGCAGCGCCTTGTCGCACTGGGATGGCGCTGGTCGGAGCCCGCGACATTATGGGATATCGATCATCCAGAAGATTTCGAGCGTCTTGCCGCGTTGTGCCCCGAAGTGCGCGACATTCTGACCAGCGCCCGGGAGGCCGCGTGAAGCGACTGGTGCTCGCCGGTGGTCCCCGCGCGGCGGCGCCAATCCAGGGCCGCAACTATTTGTAAGGAATCGTCCGATACGCACGACTACTCTGACAGCAGGGTAGCGCGCCGCTCCCGGCTAAGCCACATTTTCGTCCTTTTAGCCTATTAGGAGACTCAAGAATGAACCTGCTCAAACAATCCTGCAAATTCGCGATAGCCGGCGCCTTGGCGCTTGGCCTTAGCGGTCCGGTTCTTGCGGCAAATCCGTGCGGGGCGAAGAATCCCTGCGCGGCGAAATCCGCCAACCCATGCGGAGCCAAGGGGAATCCGTGTGCCGCGAAGGAAACCGCGAAGGAAAACGCGAAGGAAAAGAACCCGTGCGCTGGCAAAAACCCCTGTGCGGCCAAGAACCCCTGCGCCGGCAAGAACCCCTGCGCGGCCAAGAAATAAGACCGTAGACGCCAGCCGCCCTTCGCCGGCAAGCGCTGGCCAAGGGTGGTTTCACTGTGAACCACAAATTGAAGGAGGAATCCGCCATGAACTTAAAGACGCAACCGCTACAGACCGCCGTCGCCGGCATATTCGCACTAGCCCTTGCCGGCCCCGTTCTTGCCCAGAACCCTTGCGCTGCCAAAAACCCGTGTGCGGCCAAGAACCCGTGCGCGGCGAAGAATCCGTGCGCCGCCGGCTCGAAATTTGATTCCAAGATGGTGACACGGCCCAAGGGAACAAAGCTCGCGACCGGCGATCGCGCCGGGATGCTCAAGCTCGGCGAGACGCTCTGGAGCGATACCAAGCTCAGCACCAATAACCTGTCCTGCAATACCTGCCACACGGGCAACGCGGCGTTCCAGAGCACTTTCACCCAGCCCTACCCGCATTACGTGGCGATGGCGAAAGACAAAGGCGGCTTCAAGAAAATCAACCTGGACGAGATGGTCCAGTTCTGCCTGGTGGCGCCGATGGCGTCGAAAACGCTCCCGTGGGACTCGAAGGAACTCGCCGCGCTGACGCTGTACACTGCCCAGATGCAGAAATCGTTCAAGCCGGCCGCCGCCGCGAAGGGCAATCCTTGCGCGGCGAAAAATCCATGTGCGACCAAGAACCCGTGCGCGGCGAAAAATCCCTGCGCGGCCAAAAAGTAAGGTTGTGGTACGCCCTCGCCTGATCGGGCGGCGGCGCGCGGGGAGGGGCCTTGGTCTGCTCCCCGTTTTGTTTCTGGCCGCGCTCGCCGGTTGTTCCGAGCCCGCGCCGCCGGCAAGTTCCGTCCTCGCGGTTACAGACGGCGTGGCGCAGTTTCTGGACCGGCATTGGCAGCGGCCTCTCGCCCCCCAGGGCGCGGCGCCGCCGCATTTCACCTCACAGGAAGCGGCCCTCGATCCGGCATCCTGCGGTAGTTGCCATGTGCAACAGTTCCAGGATTGGAGCGGCGCCCTGCACGCGAGGGCCATGCGGCCGGGCGTGATGGGCCAGTTGATGAACATGCAGGCGCAGGCCCGCGAAGAGCACCAGGCCTGCATCCGCTGTCATGCGCCGCTGGCTGAACAGGCAGACAGCCTGGTTGCAGCCGTTTCGCGGCCGGACGCGCGCAGGGGCGCGGGTCTGCATGAACAGGGCCTGGTCTGCGCCGCTTGCCATGTACGCGGCAATCGGCGCTTCGGCCCGGCGCGCCGTGATGGCTCGGTGCCGAAGCCGGAAGACCAGTTACCGCACGGCGGCTGGCAGGCGAACGCCGCCTTCGCCGATTCCCGCTTTTGCGCCAGCTGCCACCAGTTCGAGGCGGATGACTTCGCTCTGAATGGAAAACTTATCGAGAACACCTACGAGGAATGGAGGGCAAGCCCTTATGCGGGCGAGGGCAAACAGTGCCAGTCCTGCCACATGCCCGACCGGCGCCATCTCTGGCGCGGCATCCATGACGCCGAGATGGTCCGTGGCGGTGTCACCATCGGCGTCGTGCCACCGCGAGTCGAGGCCGGCGCCGTGCGCGCCGCGCTGACGCTGCGCAACACCGGCACGGGGCATCATTTCCCGACCTACGTCACTCCGAAGGTGGTCGTCGAGATATTCCAGGAAGATCCGGCCAGGCGCGCCATCGCCGGCACGAGGCGCGAGTACGTGATCGCGCGCCAGGTGCCGCTCGACCTGTCGCGTGAGATCGCCGATACGCGGCTGGCGGCGGGCGCGGAAGCGGCGCTCGACTACGCGGTTCCGCGGCAGCAACGCGCGGCGAATCTGGTCTATCGAGTCAGGGTCGAGCCGGACGCCTTCTACACCGAGCTGTACCGTTCTTTGATCGCCGACGGCGCCGGCAGGGGCGAAGCGATGATCCGCCAGGCGCTGACCGACTCGCTTGCCTCGCACTTCACCCTGTTCGAGGAGCGCCGCGCGCTAGGCGCGGCGGTGAAATGAGTGCCGGGGAGGCCATGACTGCTTCAGCTCGGGAGTTTTCTGCACTGCCGCGATCGGCGCTGAAACTCATGCGCGATGCCGGCGCCGAGGTGCTGGAATGCCGCCGCGTGCTGGACAAGGGCGGGCTGAACGTCGTCGGCGAGATCCTGCGCGGGCAGGGCGAGTTCATTGAATACGAGCACTTTCCGACGGACGACGTCCGCGACGCGGACACCCACGCGCAGTACTATTACCATGCTCACCGCGGGAGCGAAGGCGAGCACGGCCATTTCCATACCTTCCTGCGCGCGGCCGGGATGCCGGCCGGCGTGGCGCCGGTGCCGTACGCAAGCGGCGAACCCTGGCCCGCGGGCGATGCGGCGCTGTCGCACCTGATCGCCATTTCGATGGATGCCTACGGCGTTCCGATCGGCTTGTTTACCGTGAACCGCTGGGTCACCGGCGACACCTGGTATCCGGCGCGGGACGTGATCGCCATGCTGGACGGCTTCGTCGTCGACCATGCCAATCCGTCGTGGCCGGTGAACCGCTGGATCAGCGCCATGCTGCGGCTGTTCCGGCCGCAAATCGAGGCGCTGATCCTGGCGCGCGACGAGACGCTGGCGGCGTGGGCGCGCAGCCATCCCAGTCGGGATGTTTTCGAGGATCGAGAACTGGAGATCACTAGCCACGCCGCGATTTCAGTGGAACAGCAGATCGCCGCCGTGGCGGCTGCGCTTGCCCAGCATGAATATATCGGCGATTCTGATGAAATCGGACCCAAACTGCCTGAGTTCGTGCACTCCTGCCGACTCGATACCACGCCGGACTACCGCCTGATCGTCAAGAACTGACCCTACCCACGAGGAAAAATAGAATGTTGAGAACTATCCGCCTATCCCTGCTTTCCGTCCTTCTGCTGGCATTCACAGCTAACAACGCCGGCGCCCAGTCCGCTGCACCGCTTCCCGGCACACACACTGCGGTCTCCGCCTACGGTTTCGACGCCCTGGCCACGCGCCTGGAGAAGGCGATCGAGGCGAACAAGATGGGTCTGGTCGCGCAGGCGAGCGCGAGCCGCGGCGCGGCGGCGCGCGGCGTGAAGATCCGCGGCAACCTGGTGCTGATGGTGTTCCGCAACGACTACGCGGTGGGAATGCTCGCGGCCAGCGTACCCGCGGGCATCGAGGCGCCGCTGCGGCTATACGTGACCGAGGACGCGAACGGCAAAGCGAGCGTGACCTGGCGCGCGCCGAGCGCTGTGTTCGCGCCTTACGGCAGCGCCGAGCTGAACGCGATGGCGCGCGAACTCGACCCGGTATTCGAAAAGATTGTCCGCGATGCTATAGGCGGCTGAAGAGGGCGGCGCCGCGCGCGCGACCAGGGCACGCTATGGTTTGACGAAAGCCGGGCGCTAACAGGTGCCGGCAAGACAGAGAGTAGACTCCGAGAAGGCCAGCCCGCGGGTCAGCACCACGCAGGAGAAATTCAATTGGTCGGGTAACAAATGCCGCAGCAAGGCTGTCGCAGACTGCGTATCAACAATTTCTTACGGGTCAGGTATGGAACTGAAGCATGTCGCTCTTGTTATGGCCGACATCGGCGGCTATACGAGATTCATAAAGATTCACAAGACCGCGCTGCTTCACGCCGAGGAGATTATCTCGCAGTTGATGGAAACGATCATCGACCGCGCGTCTTTTCCCCTCACGCTCAATAAGCTGGAAGGAGACGCAGTCCTCTTATATGCTGACATGGGCGATACGGAAAAAGCCGCTGCGCGTGACGTTGCTCGGCAAGTCACGGCTTTCTTTATCGCCTTCCATGCGAAATCCAAAGAACTGTCGGGCAGCAGGGCCAACTGTCCGTGCGACGCGTGCCAGCACATTCTCGATCTGCGGCTGAAAGCAGTTTTGCATCATGGTGTCGTCGCGATCAAGAAAATACGGCAGTTCGAGGAACTGACGGGCGAGGACGTGATCCTGGTGCATCGCCTGCTCAAGAACAGCGTGTCGATGTCTGAATACATTTTGATGAGCGCGTCATTTCATCAGTTGGCGGGGGATCTCGTGGGTTATCAGAGCGAGAAAGGCGAGGAAACGTACGATGACCTCGGCATCATAGACACCGTGGTGTTCTCGCCCTCGTCGTCCGATACGAACTAACCGCCCGAGCGCCGGGCGTCGTGTCGTGTAAGGAAATCCCCGCCATAGGCGACTAAGGCGGGAAGGACGCAATCCCTTTCCCCCAACCCTGCAATTCCGGAGGTTCTTTATGTCGCTGACGCCAAACAAGCCCGTACCCGCCCTGGAACTTAGCCTCGTGGGAGGTGGGCGCTTCTCCCTTGCGGCCGAAAAGCCGCAGCATTTCACCATGGTGGTGTTCTACCGCGGCCTGCATTGCCCTATCTGCCGGCGCTATCTGTCCGAACTGGAAACCCTGCTTCCGGAATTCGATAAACGCGGCGTGGCGGTGTTCGCCGCCAGTTCAGACGCGCAGGACCGCGCCGAACAGGCGAAATCCGGCTGGGGGCTCGCGAATCTGCGCGTCGGCTACGGTCTTTCGATCGGGGAAGCGCGCAAGTGGGGGCTCTATGTCTCCAGCTCGAAGGGTCCGACCTCGGCCGGTGTGGTGGAACCGGACCTGTTCAACGAACCGGGCCTCTTCATCGTGCGCCCGAACGGTACCCTCTATTGGGGCACCACCTCGACCATGCCCTTTGGCCGGCCGCATTTCAACGAGATTCTGCAGAGCCTGGATTTCGTGATTCCGAAGAATTATCCGGCGCGCGGCGACGCCTGAGTTGCGGACGCTGCTTCTCCCGGCGCAATCCGGGACACGGCGGCGGTGCTACAAGAACGCTGGTGAGGCTGGTTTCGTCAACGCAGCGGAACCTTGCAGGCGATAGTCCGGCCCATTAGCTATTCGGTCGAAGTAGGACAACCAGGCGGGCGAACCCTCAGGCCAGTTCTTGAGAAAGCATCGTTGCCAGGCCGGATCGTCGTAGTGGATCGGGAGCGCATCGACGTGCACGCCCTGCAGGCTGTGACCGTAGAGACTGGCATACGGTGAAGACGTCCTTCCGATTCGGCTCAGAATGCCAAGACAGGTGCCGCGCGCGTTTGGCATGCCTGCGGCGCCGTTGTTGGCAACAAGTTTGATCCCGTCAAGATCGAAGCGACGCATCGCCGGCAGGCAGGTATGGGTGCTGGCGAATATATCCACCTCAGTCTTTGCGAAGGCTTCGGCGCGCCAGGCTTGTTCCTTCGGATCGTCCAGAGCGGCGACGTCGAAGCGCCAGCCCGCCAATGATTCGGCATCGCCGTGCACAACGCCAACGCGAGTTTCTCCCACGCGGTAGCGCGCCACCATCGGCAACTCGCCGAGGCGGGCAAGCAGATCGGGATGGCGCGCCGCCGTGCACTTCAGCCTTGCGTGAATTAGGTTCGAGCGCTCGACGGCGGCGGCGGCCACTGTATCCGGATAGGCGCAACCGCATCCGGCAGCGTCCGAGTCCTCGCCCAGCTCCGCCTCGACGTTGCCGAGTATGGCGTCGTGCCTCAGCACGCGCTCGTTGATTTCGCGAAAGCCTGCGTCATCGACGTTGAACCAGTTGAAATCGCCGTTAAAGCACAAAGTCACCGGACCGGGTTCGACGCGAGCCATCGCCTCGACGGTGGCTAAAGCTTGGAGATTGCCATACAGCCCGCCGATCACGTACAAGGTATCAGCGGCCCGCTCGGGTGCTCTTGCGATGGCGCCAGGCCCATAGCGGTAACGAATCGGGCAGACCCTGCCGGGTGTGCTCAAGCTGCACTCCTGGCAGAGGCCATGCGAAAGCGCGGCACGGCGAGCGGTAGAAAGAAGCCGGCGGTGCATAGCGCCAGTCCGTAGAGATTGGTCCCCAGCAGAATGCCGTATTTCCCGCTGCCGATCGCCCAACTCATGGGAATCAGGTTCATCGCCTGGAGGATGCCTAGGCTGATACCGGTCCAGAAGGCAAGATGGAACGAGAGCGGCGAGTAACCGACCCGGCCGGAGAAGAGGAAGATCGGCGCCAGGCCGATGACCATGGTGCCGCTGATGGTCGTGGCTTTGAGAATATCGGTACCCGCGATCATCGGCAGGTTGCCGAGCAGCGCGAAGGCCACCATCGTCAGGGAACCGATGGTCATCGCCTTGGGCGAGGGCAGCCGGCCGGCGAGGAGGGGGAGTTCCCGCGCCACCAGCTTGGAGAGCGAAGTGAAGGTCGAGTCCAGCGTCGAGCCGGCCGACGTAACCATCACCACGACCATCGCAAAAAACCCCGCGAAGCCCAAGCCCCGGGCCACCTCTGCGGGCACATTGCTGCTTGGCTTCATGCCCTCCAGGCGCGCATGTACGCCCACCAGACTGAACGCAAGAATGGCCAGGAAACCGAGAACGCCGGCCACGATAAATGCTCTGAGCATGGTCTTCTCGCGCGTGATGAATCCCCGATCCGTTAGCACCGGATCGTGAAACGGGTAGGAAAGCGCCTGCAACAGCGCGACCAGCAACAGGTCTGCGCCGGAGTCCAGAGCAAACTTTCCTTCGGACAGCAGGACGCCTGGCGTATGAGCAGGAAGTACAAACGCCAATACCACGCCGAGAAATAGGACGAACACGACGGCCTGAATCACGTCGCTAAAAATCGAACTGCGCAAACCGCCCTTCAGGCTGTAAAACAGCACCGCGGCCGTGAACAGCAAGGCCGAACCTATGAAACCGGCCGAGCCGCTATGGCCGTAATAGCCGCCGACCACCGCAGTGTTGCTCCAGACCTCGTTAAACAGCCGGATCAGGATCGCCAGGGAAAACGCGAGCGCCGCACCGCGCCCGTATTTGCCGATGAGGAATGGCACCAGCCCGGTGGCGCCTTCGCGCGTGCGTAGGCGGTAGATGACTATTCCCGCGACTGGAATCGACAGCCAATAGGTAGCGTAGGCGAGCCCGCCCACGATGCCATAGGTGGCGCCGAGATTGGCTGCGTTGGTCACCGATTTGGCGAAAATCCAGCTGATGAAAATGCTCATCATCAAGGCCCATTCCGATGCCGGACGCCCTTGTGCGTCGTGCCCGCGAAAGAAGCCGGCTTCGTCTTTCGAGCGCGGCGCGACCAGATACATCGCGATGCCGAAAACCAGCAGAAACCCCCAGAAGAACAACCCTTGCAGTTCACTCACGTCGATGTCCTCGATCGAATTGATAACGGTCAGTTGACGCAGCTCGGCGCCGGCGCAATTTCACTCTCCAAGGCGCCGCCGCAACTGGAACCCTGGCCCGCCGTGCAGCCGTAGCAGTGATCCGCCACCCGGATCGGAAGGCCTTCGAGCAAGGCGACGGTGGCGCCGGTGATGTGCAGCCGGGCGCGGCTCTTGTCCGCCAGCGCCAGGCCGAGCTGCTGATTGAAATCGCAGTCGTAGACATAGCCTTGCCAGTCCACGCTGACCAAGCTGCGGCACATCACCGCGTCCAGATTTTCGTCGCGGTGTGCTTCGCGCAGCATCGTCATGTAGGCGTTGAACTGTCCCTTGGAGATCAACATGCTGCCGAAGCGCTGAATCGGCATGTTGGCCAACGTGAACAGATGATCGAAGACAATACCGTAGCGCTCGCTCAGAATCCGTTTGTAGTCGGCTTCCAGTGCGGCTTGCGCCGGCGGCAGGCTGGCGCCCTGCGGGTTATAGACCAGGTTGAGGACGAGGTCGCTGCCCGCGCGCCCGTAGCCGAGCGCATTCAGCCGCCTGAGCCCTTTGAGGCTCGCCTCGAAAGTGCCTTTGCCGCGTTGCTTGTCGACGTTCTCTTCCAGGTAGCAGGGAAGCGAGGCGACGACCTCGACTCGATGTGTAGCCAGAAACTTCACTAGGTCCTCGAACCCGGGCTCCTCCAATATGGTCAGGTTGCAGCGATCGATCACGCGCAGCCCGCGCGATCGTGCGGCGATGACCAGTCGTCGGAAATTGCGATTCAACTCGGGGGCGCCACCGGTGAGATCGATGGTGGTGATCTCGGGGCTGGCGGCGAGGAAATCGATGACGGCGGCTATGGTTTCGCCTGTCATCTCTTCTTTGCGATTCGGTCCCGCATTCACGTGACAGTGCACACAGCTCTGGTTGCAGCGGTAGCCCAGGTTCAACTGCAGCGTCTCGATAGCGCGACGCTTCAGGCGCGGAAAATCGGTGCGGGCGAGAAGGTGAACGGTGGCGTGCAAGGGGCATTCTCCGAGTGGTCTTGTCCGATTGGTCGCCACCACCCGACAATTTCTTACAAACAAGTCGATAAAAAAGGACCAATTGGGGCGATGACCAAAGATGCGGTACCCTATCGCGTTTCTGGCTATAGGGCCGGGCGCCGTCTCTGCTCTGACAAACATGGAAAAGGTACGCGTATCCAAACTGATGTCGGAACAGGGCTTGTGCTCGCGCCGCGAGGCCGACGGCTACATCGAGCGCGGCTGGGTATTCGTGGACGGAGAGCGCGTCACCGAACTCGGCACGCGCATTGATCCTGCGAGCAAGATCACCTTGAACAAGGCCGCGCAGGCGAGCCAGCTTGCGCGCGTGACCATACTGCTGAACAAGCCGGTCGGATACGTGTCGGCGCAGGCCGAGCCGGGCTACCGGCCGGCCGTGAGCTTGATCAACGCCGAATCGCATTTTTCCGGCGACCGCTCGCGCGAGCGCTTCAGCCCGATGCACTTGAGGGGCCTCGCCCCGGCCGGGCGGCTGGATATCGATTCGCAAGGCTTGCTGGTGCTGACGCAGGATGGGCGCATCGCCAAGCAGTTGATCGGCGAGAACTCCGCGATCGACAAGGAATATCTGGTGCGCGTGAAGGGAAGCCTGTCGAAGGCCGGCATGGCGCTCTTGAATCACGGGCTGTCCCTGGATGGAGAGGCGCTGCGGCCGGCGCAGGTGGGCTGGCTCAATCAGGATCAGTTGTGCTTTATTCTGCGCCAGGGCAAGAAGCGCCAGATTCGGCGCATGTGCGAGTTGGTCGGGCTGCAAGTGGTCGGCCTCAAGCGCATCCGCATCGGCAAGGTGAAGCTGGGCGATCTTCCCGTCGGTCAATGGCGCTATCTACGGGGCGACGAGGTTTTCTAGTCTCTTATGAATCGAAGGGCAAGTATCAGCGTTAGTCGAACAGCGAACATGCCGCTTTCTTGATCTTTAGTTCTGCTTGAACCTTGCCATGTCGAATGCTCTACAATGGTCAAGTAGGAGGGCTAATCCATGTACGCGTATAAAGAAACCGTAACGATCGACGATCCACAGCGTCTCGTCCTGAAGCAGCCATTGCCGCTTCGCAAGGGACAGCGCGTGGAAGTGCTGATTATGGCCGAGGGCGAGGACGCCGAACTCGAACTGTTGCGCGACAAGATCGCGAAACGCGGCGTGACCGAAGCGGACGTAAAGGACGCGATCGCTTGGGCGCGGGGCAGGGGGTGACGCGCGTCGTGTTCGACACGAACACGGTGGTCTCCGCGCTGGTGTTTGGCGGCGCACTCTCCTGGCTGGTCGAACACTGGCGTTCTCGTGTTTCGGTTCCATTGGTCAGCCGCGCCACCGCCGGCGAATTTCTTCGCGTGCTGCATTATCCCAAGTTCGGGCTCTCCGATGCGGAGACCGAGGCCTTCGCAGCCCGATATCTCCCGTTTGCTGAGCGGGTCGACGTCGATGAGGGGGCGCTGGTACTACCCGATTGCCGCGACCCGAAGGACCGTATGTTTCTTACTCTGGCTGAAGCAGGGCGCGCGGATGTGCTCGTCACCGGCGATGGCGACCTTCTCGCCTTGCGAGGGCAGACGCGATTCCCGGTCGAAACGCCGGAGCAATATCGGGCACGTTTCGTGTAGCCGTTCGCCGCCACAGCCGACTTCTTAAGAAACACGGCTGTTCGCCGCACTGCTCGGGATGCCGCGCGCCTTCATGGCGCGGGCAAGCTCGCACAACTGCTGCAGGTGGCGGTCGGCGATGCCGCAGGCGCGCAGGGCTTCCGCGGTGTGCAGCAGATAGTCTATTCCCGGCCCCATTCGGCCATGGCAGGTCATCAGCCGCTCGATGATGGTTTCCGGGGGCAGCCGGCCGGCATAGGACGGGCTGGCGCGGTTGATGGTGAAAGTGATGGCGCGGAACTGGGTCTCGCCGTCGCTTACCTGTACCCAGCGCGGCACATAGGCGCCCAGCATCATCTCGCGCCGCCAGATCAGGCGCAGTTCGTTGTCGACGTGATCCGGAGCAATGCGATAGGCGACGCCGCGGCAGCGCCCGCCCCGGTCCAGGCCCAGCACCAGCCCCGGCCGGTCCAGCGTGCCGCGGTTGACGCGCGACCACAGGCAGAAACTGCGGTGATAGCCGTGGGTGGTGACCACGCGTTTTTCCTCGAAATGAAACAGAGGATTCCACACCAGCGAGCCGTAGCCGAACACCCAGCAGTCCGCCCCGGTTTCGGCTTGCTGCAGAATCTGCCATAACGATTCTTCCAGCTCGGCGTCGGTGAGCAGATGCGGGCCGAGCGGCGTCTGCGCCAGCTCCTGGCGGATGCGGTCGCGTTCGAGGTCGGCGCGGGTGAGGCTCATGCCGCTCTGGCGGTTCGCTCCACCGGTGCGTTGAATTTCGCCAGCAGTTCAGCGCGCTGCTTTTGCGCCTGCTTGAGATGGCGCATTTTGACGTGTCCGTAGCCGCGGATCATCTCCGGGATGCTGGCTATCTCGAGCGCAAGCGCGTGGTTCGCGGGTGTGAGCCTGGCCAGCAATTGCTCCACCGTGGCCGCGTACTCGGTGATCAACGCCCGCTCGGTGCGGCGTTCCTCGGTGCGGCCGAAGATGTCGAACGCCGTGCCGCGCAGGCCCTTGAACTGCGCCAGCAGCCGGAACGCGCGCATCATCCACGGGCCGAAGGTGGATTTCTTCGCCTCGCCGGTGGCCGGGTCGGGCTTGTTCAAAATGGGCGGAGCAAGGTGGAACACCACTTTGTAGTCGCCTTCGAACATGCTTTCGATTTTCTGCATGAACGCGGGGTCCGAGTGCAGCCGTGCGACCTCGTACTCGTCCTTGTAGGCCATGAGCTTGGCGTAGTAGCGCGCCACGGCTTCGGTGAACTTGGTCCCGCTCGCCTGCTCGGACTCGGCCCGCCGCACTTTCTCCACCAGTTCCCTGTAGCGCGCCGCGTACGCGGCGTCCTGATAGGCGGTGAGGAAGTCCACGCGGCGCGCCACCAGCTCGTCGAGGTTGCGCGACAGATGCTGGTTGAGGGAAATGACCTCGGCTGGGGCGGCGATCTTTTCCACGCGCGCGAGATCGACCGCGGCGCGCCGGCCCCAGACGAAGCTTTTCAGGTTGAATTCGACCTCCACGCTGTTCAATTCGATCGCCTTCTCCAACGCCGCGCCTGAAACCGGCACCCAGCCTTTCTGCCAGGCATAGCCGAGCATGAACATGTTGGTGGCGATGGAATCGCCCATCAGGTTGGTGGAAATGCTACCGGCGGAAATGAAGTCGACATTGCCCTTGCCGCAGGCTTCGCTGATGTCGTGCTGCAAGTTGCTGCCCGGGAGCTGCCAGTTCGGGTTGCGCACGAAATCCGCGGTCGGCGCGGTGGTGGCGTTGATCACGGCGCGCGTCTTGGGCTCGCTCATCTTGGCCAGGGCTTCCGGGTTGGCCGCGACCACCAGGTCGCAGCCGATCACCAGGCTCGCCTCGCCGGTGCCGATGCGTGCCGCGTGCAGGTCTTCGGGCCTGTTCGCTATGCGCACATGCGACATCACCGAACCGCCCTTCTGCGCCAGTCCCGACATGTCGAGCACCGTCACGCCCTTGCCCTCGATGTGCGCGGCCATCGCCAGAATCTGGCCGATGGTGACGACGCCGGTGCCGCCGATGCCGGTCACCAGCACGCCGTACGCGTTGTCTGTGGCTGCCGGCGCCGGTTCCGGCAGCGCCGGAAAATCGTCGGCTGTTCTTGCCGCGCCTGCCTTGCCCTTCTTCAGTTTGCCGCCCTCGACCGTGACGAAGCTGGGGCAAAATCCGTTGACGCAGGAATAATCCTTGTTGCAGGTGGACTGGTTGATCGTGCGTTTGCGGCCGTATTCAGTCTCAAGCGGCTCCACCGACAGGCAGTTCGATTTGTCGCTGCAGTCGCCGCAGCCCTCGCACACCATCTCGTTGATGACAACGCGCTTGGCCGGGTCGGGAAACGCGCCGCGCTTGCGCCGGCGGCGTTTTTCCGAGGCGCAGGTCTGGTCGTAGATGATCGCCGATACGCCCGGCATCTCGCGCAGTTCGCGCTGCACCGCGTCGAGATCGTCGCGGTGGCGCACGGTCACCCCCGGCGCCCAGTTGATGCCCGCGGGATATTTCTCCGGCTCGTCGGTGACGATGATGATGGGGTTCACGCCCTCAGCGGCAATCTGGCGCGAGATCGTCGCCGGATCGAGCGGGCCGTCGTGCGGCTGGCCGCCGGTCATCGCCACGGCGTCGTTGAACAGGATCTTGTAGGTCATGCTGACCTTGGCCGCGCAGGCGGCGCGGATCGCCATCAGCCCGGAGTGGTAATAGGTGCCGTCGCCGAGGTTGGCGAAAATATGCTTGGTGTTCGAGAACGGCGCCTGGCCGATCCAGGGCGCGCCTTCGCCGCCCATGTGGGTGAAGGTCGAGGTGTTGCGGTCCATCCATAACGCCATGAAGTGGCAGCCGATGCCGGCGGTGGCCCGGCTGCCTTCAGGCACGCGGGTGGGGGTGTTGTGCGGGCAGCCGGGGCAGAAGTAGGGCTGGGGCAGCGTCACCACGG